>ERZ1026888.1237-NODE-1237-length-11504-cov-6.595598_pt1 | contig 11504 bp, 9 predicted proteins | sample MGYA00380174_ERZ1026888 | MGnify/ENA primary metagenome ERZ1026888 (study PRJEB33269, sample SAMEA4719810) | human gut metagenome | biome: human-associated habitat; feature: organic feature; material: feces | place: Cameroon | collected 2013-10 ...
GTATTTGCTTTGATTTATAAAATCCATCAGGTACATATTTAACTCTTTGTTTGTATTCAGCCTGACTGCTTATATAATCTTTTGTCAAAATACCATTATCTAGCATTTTATTATCCATTTCTTTATAAGCAACTTTGTAACTAGAATCATTTTTTAATCTATTTTTTTGTGCAATTTTATTAAACTCTTTTACTTTTTTAGAATCATTTGCAATACGTGTTGTTGCAAGCAGTCTGCTAAAAGCAACAGAATCAAGAGAGCGTTGTTTGTCTGCATCTTTAGCCAAACCTTCTCTCCAAGCTGATTTTATTGCGATATATTCTTTTGCTGGCTTATTTGCCATATAACTATTTAATGTTTTAACTTTTCTTGCTTCTTTACAACCAGTCATTGATGCTAATGCTATCATCGAACCAATGACACCTTTTCTTAATTGATTAATCATAATACTCCCAAATTTATAATAGCTGTGTAGTACATTTATTGTATTATAAACATTTAAAACTTAGAACCTTGATATGAGTTTCTGCGTAACAATTCTTTATCAATCTTATTTAGGCAATCTAGTTTTTTCCCTATCCAACGTGGGGCAATAAGTTCTTTTTTTAACCCATTACCAGCAAGGCGATGAATTGTTGTATTTTGAGGTAAATATTCTAAAAAATCACATACAGTATTTATGTATTCATCTTCTGACATGAAATCAATTTCTTTATTGGCATACATTTGAGCCAGTTTAGTGTTTTCTAAAGCACATAACATGTGTATTTTTACCCCATCTACCCCTAATTCTGCCAATTTTTGAGCTGTTTGCATCATTTCCTCATGTGTTTCCCACATACCCAATATTACATGGACGCAAACATTTATTCCTCTTTTTTTTGTTGCTTCATAACTTTTTAAAAATGTTTCAAAAGTTTCTCCACGATTAACTTTTTCTAATGTTTTGTTATGTATTGTTTGTAGCCCGTATTCAATCCAAGTGTAATAGTCCTTTGATATATCTCCTATTAAATCCAGTTTGTCATCATCAACGGAATCTGGACGAGTACCAATAGACAAGCCAACTATATCTTTGTGAGTTAGAGCTGATTTATAGATTGTTTCAAGTTCATTCACTGGTTTGTAGGTGTTTGTATAGGCTTGAAAATATGACATAAATTTTTCTGCCTTAAATCGTTTTGATAATGTTTCTACACCAGTAAGGATTTGGTTTTCTATTGATAAAGTATTTGAATGTGCCTGAGAAAAACTTCCTGAGCCATCACAAAAAATACACCCTCCTGTAGATATTGTTCCATCTCTATTGGGACATGAAAATCCTGCATCAAGGGTGATTTTATAAACTTTTGCATTAAATTTGTTTTTTAAAAACGCACTAAATTGGTTATAGCGTTTGTCTGTATTATTGAACATTGTTTTGTATTATAGATTAACCTTCTCTATGTTCGTTATCTTCTAAAATCGGATAAACATAATGTTCACCACAGTTTGGACAAACAACTTCTTGTTGTTTACCATGTTCAAGTTCTGCAACTTCAAATAAAGTTTTGCAACCTGATTGTGTACATCTAATAGCCCATGTAGGTCTTACTAATCTTGCCATTTTTTAATCTCCATCTTTTTTATTACATATTAACATTATAGCGAATGTTTGTAAATAAAATTTTTCATTGTGCTAAAATTAGAAGGAAAGGATAAGTAATTATTCATTTACCAACGAGGAAATTATGAAAAAAATTTTAGCATTTATAACAAGTATTTTACTTTTACCAAATATGGCTATGGCACAAACTACATACTGTTGCTCTGTACCAAGCGAATTATCATCACCTATAGCAAGAAGTTTAACAAATGCTATGGGGTGTAATTTTGTAGCGAAAAAAGCAGCAAAATCAGCGATAATAAAACTATTAAAACGTCATTCACAAGGTGAGTATGATGTGAATATAAATTCTTATTCAGCTATGGATTTAAAGAAAGGTAAGTTTAAATCAGCAGAGGTTATAGGTAAGAATGTAAATGTTCAAGGTATATGTATCTCTGACTTAAAAATGAATACTCTTTGTGATTATAACTGGATAGATTACAACAAAAAACCTGCAGTATTTTATACAGATGTCCCTGTAAAATTTAATGCAGAGATATCAGAAGAAGACTTAAATAAGACCCTTATTAATTTAGGTTATATAAAAAGAATAATGGATTTGAATTTTGGTGGGGTTTCGTTCTTCAAAGTTGATAATATTAGTTTTAGGATTAAAAATAGTAAATTGTACCTTATCGCACATCTAAAAGCACCATTGTTATTGGGCGATAAGTCAATAAAATTAACTTTCTCAGGTAAATTGAATATAGAAAATGGAAAAATTGTTCTAGAAAACGTGCAATCAGAAAACTTACGTAATATTGATATGAGTAAGTTTCTTGATATGATAAACTCTATGAATCCTTTTGATATTCCGCTTGATATATTCAAAGGTGCAGAAACAACAATGTCTGTAAGTGATGTTAAAGTTATAGAAAACAAAATTTATGTTAATGGTATTATTGTAGTAAAGAGGTCTTGTGATGGGCAGACGGAAGAAGAAAAACAATAATTTTAGAAATATGGGGCTTGGTGCTCTCGTTGCTATTGTTGGTGTTTATGGATATTTATTATATGTGAATGGTAATTTTTCAAACCTACAAATGCCGCATATAAGTTTCTTTGACAAATACAAAAATCAGGCTCGTATTCAAGAACCAATGACGCCTGAAGATATTATTCAACAAGTTCCTGTAGTAAAAAAAGAAGATAAAAAAGTTAAGGTGTTCTTTATTGAACATACTGACGGGAAAGATGTATATAGAACAGTTTTACGCACTAACAATACTGAGATGCCAGATATAGAATATGCAGTAAAAACCCTAGTTGCTGGCCCAACCAAATATGAAAGAAGTAAAGGTGTGTATTCAGAAATTCCGCAAACAAAAGTTTTGTTTGTAAGAGAAACTGCAGATAGAGTTTCGGTAAATCTTTCTGATTCGTTTGGTAATGGTGGTGGGGCTGATAGCTTGTATAAAAGAATGTATCAGTTAATAAAAACAGTCAATTATAATACTTCAAAACCTGTATATCTTTTGATGAACGGTCAATTAGTAGAAACTATAGGTGGTGAAGGACTTATGTTAAAACAACCTCTTAACGGGAGTTCATTAGATGACTAAAGATTTAGATTATTATATGAATCTTGATTGGACTTTGGTTGAAGGTGAAGATTTAGATTTTAATGGAAATCCTTATCATTATATAGAAATAAAAGAAATTCCTAGTTTTGTATTCTGTGCCAAAACAAGAGAGAAGGCTCTTGAGAATTATAAAAAACAATTAAGATTATCCTTGATGATAATGCTAGAGGACGGGGACAGAATTTACGAGCCTGGAGAAGAATTGGAAGAAGATTTTGAATAAATTAGAAATAAAATTTGATATTTTAAGACTGGAAGATTTAGACGCTCTTATGCAAATTGAAGCTACTGCTTATGGACCTCATCATTGGTCTAGAGATTCTTTTGTTGCAGAAATAAATAACAAAATCGCTAAATATTATGCCGTAAAAAACTTACAAGATGAGCTTATCGGGTATATTGGAGTTTGGAATATAGTAGATGAAACTCATATTACAACTATTGCGGTAAGAGAGGATTATCGTAGAAAAGGTGTTGCCGAATCTCTTATTGCTAAAATTATAGAGGATTGTTATAATAGCTTTATAAAATACATAACACTTGAAGTCAGAGCAAGTAATAAGCCTGCAATTGGTTTGTATTCTAAGTATGGAATGAAATCATTAGGAACAAGAAAAGGATATTATCAGGATAACGGAGAAGATGCTTTTATAATGTGGTCTGATAATATTTTCTCAGATAGTTTCAAGGAATTATTTGCAAAAAATAAGCAAGATATAGAAAATCGTTTAATAATAAAATGACAAAAAGAATAGAAGCACAATTAAATAAATTCGTAAACAAAGGCGAGGCTGCAAAGTTCACTTTGGGAACTCTTGTTCTTATGGCTTGTTGTGTTTTGCTTATTATTATTTCAACTTTTACACAGTTTAGTTTTACACATCCTATTATTCCTGCTGATATATTTACACATTGGAGTAAATATTTTACAGATAATGGTACGAACTGGCATGGATTTTTAAAACATTATAAGTATATTCCGCAAATCCCTGTAATATTTTTTATTTTGAGCTTGTTGGATAGAAAATATGCTATGCTTACGATTATGGCATATATCGTTTTGGGATTGGTTGGTTATCCTATATTTGCTTTGGGTGGTGGTTGGAAATATATATTCCAATATGGTTTTTATTATATTTTAGGATATATTCCAGCTTTGTTCTTTGCAGGTTCTATTGTTAAAGGAAATTATTCGTTTGTAAATATTTTAAAATCTGTTTTTGTTGGTGTTATTGTTATACATTTAATCGGCAGTTTAGGAATGATATTTATAGCAACACTCAAACACGAATCTTCTACCTCAATTTTTGGTTGGGTGCTAACAATGAGTGGTATGAAAATGTTTTATGATATGTTTTTTGCAGTTATTGCAATGTATGTAGGACAATTTGTAAAACGTATTTTGTGGATAGTGATGAGTTAATAAAACCTTTTATTTAAAAGGTTTTATTAATTAGAATTTGTAATTGCGAAAATTTAAAACATTTTTCTCGTCATTCAGAGCCGTAGGCGAAGAATCTCATACAAGGCACAAATCAAGGTTTGCAAGAGAGCTTTCGTTTAGCTCAATATGACATAGTCATTCCGTACTTGATACGGAATCTGTCAATGTTGATTTATTTATAATTGGGGTTTGTGCAACCCCAAGCCCCGCACCAAATATTCTTTCTTTTTTATTGCGAAGAAAAAAGAAAGAACATTGGATAAGAAAGAAAAACAACGCTGACTAAAAACAGTCACTAAATTCAACTCCAAACTCGTGAACTCGCTACCGCTCAAACAACACGAGTTTTTTCATTGTTTCATTAAGTGACTGTAGCCTATTTGTGATATCAGTCCGTCATTGCGAGTCACGAAGTGACGTGGCAATCCAAAACACTCAAATCGTCATTCTTCGCCTACGGCTCTGAATGACGGCTTGATATTTTTATTGAAATAATTATTATCAGCTTTTAACAATTTCCCTTTTATACTTGATTTTTTTAAATAACAATTAATATATAATTATGGGTATGAAGAAAATATTATCATTAATTTTTATAATCGTATTAGGTGTTTTTCAGTCGGTTTGTGCTGACCCAGATTTGAGAGATTACAACGGAGTTGAGTTACCTTCAGGAACTTTTATACCCGTTATTTCAATGCAAGAATTTTCAACATTAGCATCAGATGAAAAAACTCCTCTACGTTTTATCTCGACAAATGATATTTTTCTTTTTGAATCTAATGTAATACCAAAAGGAACAATGTTTTTTGGACGTATAGAAAAGAAAAATGAGCCGATTGTTGGAACAAATGCTTCAATGGTTGTTAGAATAACAAAATTACGTTTTGAAGATGGGTATGAAAACCCTATTTATGCATATATTTATACAAGTAATGGTTGTTTGATTGGTGGAGAAATGACTGCACCAGAAAAATATGATACAACACCTCATTATCATAAAGGTATTGCAAGACATTATTTGGGGGTTTTGCAATGGACTCCAGGCCCTACTCGTAAAATGGGCGAACATGTAACGGTTGCCTCAGGTGCGCAACTTTTGTTAGTTCTTAAAGGCCCTGCTTATATTACACATTCTTTGAATGAATAATGCGTTTAGGATAGATGTAAATAAGTTTGGATTAAATGTGTTAATAATGTAACAAAATACACTAATTATATAATTCATGGATTGAAAAAGATTGAAAAATACCATATAATATATATATAGTTTGCAACTATCAGGATGATATCATTAACGGAGCGTACGATTTTGGATAAGCGTACCTTAGGTTGCATTTGCGACCACGGAACAACAGAATGTAAGGATATTATTACCCTATTTGAAAGTAATAGGGGGTATTGTAGTGTGTATGTTTGTAATAAGGGTTTGAGGGTGGATAAGGCTGATGATATTTTATGTCATTCAGAGGGCGTAGCCCGAAGAATCTCTTTCAAGGCTTGTAAGAGATCTTTCGCTTACGCTCAAGATGACGCTCAAAGTACGGCTCTGAATGACGGTATGGATTGCCACGCCACTGCGTGGCTCGCAATGACGGATATAGTCAAACCGGACAGATGTCGTAACATGATTAGAAAAGAGGTGGCGTAATGGCAAGCACTATCTCTTTCAGTGGATTATCGGCATCGGGCTTGGATACAAGCTCTTGGGTTGATGCGTTAGTATCAGTAAAACAACAGACAATTACGAGTCTTGAGCAACAAAAGGCTGAGAAGGAAAACCTTTTAAGCATTGTAAACAACATCAAATCGTATTTTTCGAGTTTCCAGACTTGTTTGCAAAAAATAACAGATTCGCAGTACGGTATCGCATCAATGGACTTGTTCATGCAGAATTTGGCATTGTCGTCCAATTCTAGTATAGCAACTGCAACTGCAACAACAGAGGCTGCACGTCAAAGTTATGATGTAGCGGTGGATTCGTTGGCGACTGCAACAAAGGCTACTAGTGGATACTCTCAGTTTGAGGTTAAGACTGCTGATTTGAACACAACATTTGGTACATTGGGAGGTAAGAATGGTACTATTACTGTAAACTCTCAATCTTTCAATGTTACAACAGAAGATACGTTACAAAATTTGATAGACAAATTTAAGAATGTTGGAGTTGATGCAAAATTTGACGAAAGCAAGGGTACATTCACAATAGGAATGGACTTGAATAAGATAGATGAAGGTGCAACAAACCTTAAGAACGCATTGAAACTTGCTAATAATAATGTTTCAGGTGCAGTTTCAGGTTCAGTTGTATATGCAAACCGTAATACAGAGTTTTATAAACTAGGTTTAAATGGTGGCGCAATAAATATCGAAGGTGTTAAACACACTATCACTAAAAATGGAAACAATTATACAATCCAAAAAGACGGTGGTGCAGCTGTTCAGATGAACACATTGGGCGAATTTTTGGATTATTTAAAATCTTCTGCGGTTGGTGCAGATGATGCAACAGTTGATGCTAAGGGACATATCACAATAAAAGGTGCAACATTGGATAAGGTTGAAGGTGGAACAAACCTAATAGATGTGTTGAACCTTATCGAATCTCAAAAACGTACGGTTTCAGAAAGTGGTGCGTTGTCGTATATTGAGGTTCGAGTAGCTGATTTGAATACAAAACTTTCGGCATTGGGTATTACAGGAGATACTACACTTGTTGCTGGAGGCACAAACAACACAATCTCTAATGATAAGACTTTGGGTGATATCAAGAACATCTTAAAAAATGCTGGAGTTGATATGAGTGTTGATAGTAGAGGAGTTATTACTATTGATACACATGGAAATGAGATTAGCGGAACATTATTAGATGTGTTAAATTTAGACCCTACAAAGGGTGGAACAACAATTTCTAGTTCTGCACATCAGGCTACATTGAAGGCTGATGGCAATACAAAACTTTCTGAGTTGGGAATAACTACTGATAAGAAATATATTGCATACAAGTCAGATGGTACAGCCTTGACAACAGAGATTAGTAATGTTGAGGGAAAAACCGTTAATGAGTTTGTGAACGCATTAAAAAATTCTGGACTTGATGCAAAATTTGATGAAAAGACTCATCAAATAACAATCAAAGATGGGTATATAGAAGGCAGTTTGGCAGATGCTTTGGGAATGACTCAACTATCTACAAGCTTTACCGAAAATGCAAGCTTGAATACTCAACTTGAAAAATTAGGTGCTACAGGGGATAGTACACTTACAATTGATGGTGGAACTGCTAAGACTTATGATAAAAATACGACTTTAGAAACTGTTTTCAACGACATCAAGAATGCAGGCGGTAAAGTTACGTTTAAAGACGGTAATGTTACGATAGAGGGTGTAACATTGGGTGGTAGTTTACCTTCATTGTTGGGGTTAGATGCTACTACACAAGGTACAAGCGTAACTTCAGGTATATTAACTGCCGTTACAGGTTCAACTTCTAGTGGTGGTAATACAGAATCAACAGTAGAACATAATATAGAATTGAGTACAAAGTTGGGCGATATTACTGGAACTACTTCAAATTATACATTGAAGGTTGGTGACGGTACATCAACTACTTATACAAAAGATTCTACGTTACAAGATATAAAAACACAGATAGAGGGTGCAGGTGGCAAGTTCACTATCAATGACGATAATACTATCAGTATCGAGGGTGTAACAATGAGCGGTACTGTTGTAGGTGCATTGGGCTTTGATGAACTTGCAACAGGAACAAAATTTACAACGGTAAATGCCGTAATGATATCAGGCACTTCAAATGTTGCTACAGGTGATACAACATTAGGCAATTTAGGTTTGATATCTGGTTCAACATCAGGTGCAAGGGCAGTTAGACGAGCTCCTGCAAATCCTAACAAAACACTTTCTATCAATGGCGGTACAGCAAAGACTTATGGCGCAGATAGTAGCCTAGATGATATATTTGCGGATATTGTTGCTGCAGGTGGTACTGCATCAATAAATAGTGAAGGATATATAGTTATAAATGGAGTACACCTTGAAGGTACGCTTGTAGATGCTTTGGGCTTGGTTGAAACTAGCTACAAAACGACAATTACAAGCGGTGATTTGAAGGTAACAACTTCTACTAAGTCAACAAGCTCAACTACATTGTACTCAGATACGAAAGGTGATATAGCTTGGGATTCTACTATTGGTAGTATCGTTGGAGATACAAATAGCTATGATTTAAAAGTTAATGGTACAAACAAGACCTATAATACTAATACAAAATTGTCAGATATAAAGAATGTGATTCAGGCTGCTGGCGGTACAATGACTATTAATGATGATAATACAATATCAATTAATGGTGTTGAGATTTCGGGCAGTTTGGTTGACAAGTTGGGCTTTAATTCTGATGGTGTGCATACGGTTGTTTCTAGTAACAATCCTATATATTATACAGATGGCAAAAAATCTGCGGATACAGGCACGACTTTTGAACAGTTGGGAATTGGTGTAGATAAACGAGATTATGCAATTTATAAGAATGACGGTACTGTGGTAAAAGCGTCATCAACTAATGGTACAAGTAGTGGAAAAACTATAGGCGATTGGTTGAGGGTTGTTAATGATAGTTTGAATACTGCAAATGGTACAAGAGATATTACGTATGCAAGTATAAATAATGGTGTTATATCTATTACAGGTGGATATGTAACAGGTAGCTTGCCAACAGAGTTGGGTATCGGTATAAAAGAAACAGTTACAGGTATCACAATGGAAGGCAGTTCTGTCAGCTACGTAGAATATGAACCACTTAAATATATAGGTAATATTCAAACAGGTTCAGGTATAGCTGGTGGTACAATGGTAAGTTCTGGCTTTATGGCAGAATCTATCAAATATCAAGATGAATTGGGAAATATTCATGCAGTAACAGAAACCACTAAGTTGTCAGAAGTTTTGGATACTTCGGGCAACAAGATTGGAAGTGGCAGTTATACGTTCAATGTTGGTAGTTATACCAAAACATTTGATGCTGATAGTACGACATTGGGTGATATAGTTAATTATGTTAATAATTTGAACATGGATACTACTCACGATACAACAACTTCGGCAACTCTTGTTGATGGCAAGTTGACTATCGAGTCAAATGTTAGTATCACAGGCACATTGTTGGATAAATTGGGATTTGAAAAACAAGATGTTTCAACAGTTGCTTATGAAATAAAAGGTACAAACAAAGCACATTATAGCAAGAGCGAAGGTGTGACCGTTACTGCTAGTGGATTCTCTACTGCGGTGACAACACAATCAACCTCTGGTGCTGACAAAGTTTATGTATCCTCTCTTTCTGATTTCGTATCAGGTAGTACATATTATGTCAAATCGGCATCTGATTTGAACAAACTTGCAGAATTGACAAATGCAGGTAAGAATACAAAAGGTGTAAAATTTGTTCTTGAAAACGATGTTGATTTGGCAGGACAACAGTTTGTACCTATAGGTACTTATAACAATCGTTTTAAGGGTAATTTCTATGGTAACGGGCATGTTATCAAAAACTTGACTATTACTGATACCTCTGTACTATCTGATCCGTTTACAAATAGTAGTTTGGGCAATTCATATCGTGCAGGGCTGTTTGGTGATATCTATGAAGCTAAACTGTATGATATCGGGCTTGAAAATGTCAATATAAATCTGTCTATAGATGGTGATGATAAAGTATATGCTGGTGCTTTAGTAGGTCAGGATGAACATTATTCAGAGATTAATAATTGTTATTCAACAGGTTCTGTTTCTACTGATGGTTATGCCGGAGGCTTGGTTGGTCTTACTTGGGGCGCTTCTGTTTCAAATTCATATTCGAATGTCAATGTAAACGGAAGCATTGTTGGTGGACTTGTTGCGAGCTCTACTCTTATCAAAATCTCGAACTCCTTTGCAACAGGAAATGTCAATGGATTTACTGCTGGAGGACTTGTTGGTACTGTTAATTCTTCAACCATATCAAACTCCTTTGCAACAGGGAATGTTGTTTCAACTCAGAAAGCAGGAGGTTTGCTTGGTGAGGCAAATTCTGGAAACATAACAATTTCTGATTCTTTTGCAACTGGTAGTGTAATATGTACTGCTAGTCAGGGTGGAGTTGTAGGTATTACAAGTTCTGCAACAACCACCGTAACTAACTGTGGATATAGTGGTTCGACAGGTTTGGATTCAGGCGTTTCATCAGGTGCTACTGCAATGACAGATGCTCAACTCAAATCTTCAATCGAGGGTTTGGGTATCAGTAGTGCTACAGTTGTGAGCAAGACCGTTGATACAACGGCAGAATTGACAACCACAATAAAAGACCTTATGGGCAAGGGTGGTAGTCATACCCTTACACTCACTCCGACTGCTGGGGGAAGTGCCGTTACTTTGACCTTTAACGACACAGATACAATTCAAACCGTTATAGACAAACTCAAGGCTCAAGGTATTGATGAGGCTGATTTGACAGATGGTATCTTCCGTATCAAAGACGATAAACAATGGACTCTCAACGGTAGTAGTGAATTGGTAAACAAACTATTTGGTGGTGACGATAGGACATATAGTGCTGAAGGACCACAAGTTACATATCAAGTTACACAATCTTCTGTAGGTGGCTATACTGGTAACAAAATCACATATACTACAACTACTACAGGTACAGTTGGTAGTGTTACAGGCGACAAGTTGACATACACCACAACTACAGGCTCTGCAGGTAGTGTTACAGGTGACAAGTTGACATATACCGTTTCAACAGCTGACGGTAGTATTGTTAGTAATG
>ERZ1026888.1239-NODE-1239-length-11497-cov-64.807114_pt1 | contig 11497 bp, 6 predicted proteins | sample MGYA00380174_ERZ1026888 | MGnify/ENA primary metagenome ERZ1026888 (study PRJEB33269, sample SAMEA4719810) | human gut metagenome | biome: human-associated habitat; feature: organic feature; material: feces | place: Cameroon | collected 2013-10 ...
CAAAGGTACGAATAAATGAGAAGTCTACAATGGTATAAACGCGGAGCCGCTTACCGCTAGCTGTTTATAGATTGAGGGGGGATTGCAAATCCCCCGGTTTCATAGGTCGAACATTTTTTTACAGCGGATTGCAAATCCGCTGGGACGCCTGACGGTTGCAAATCCGCTGGGACGCCTCACGGAAGACAGACGCCTGACGGAATCCGTGCGTAATCCGTGGAGCAAGAATGCTCTGTTAACTCAGCGTAATCCGATGAAAAAATATCCAGGTGAAGAGTGGTGAAGAGTGGTGAAGAGTGGTGCGCCACTCTTCACCTCTCGGAACCCCAGTGTTTATTGGGGTTTTAGGCGATTTGGTGAAGAGTGAAGAGTAAAAAAGAGAGTGGGGATTTTCTCTCCCGACGTATCGTTTTGTGCCTGGCGATGGCAAGATATTGCCCTGGTAAAGGGCAATATAATGCCGTAGTGAGGCAATAAGCGATGGAAGCGTCTTTACCACCCGTCAGTACTATGATGACGACCTCTCAGTGACGTCTTGACTCCCTGTCAGGAGTATCCTGACAAAACGAAGGGCTGGACTTTCTCACGAAAATCCAACCCTTCTTTGTAAAACAGCTGTTTTAAAACTATATTTATATATAAGTAAAAGATGTTATAATATTTATCACTTATCTTATGTTTATTGCAGAACATGTACCAGGCGGATTGGCATGGCCCTGTAAGTCCCGGTGTTTTTACCTGCACTACCGCTGACGAAGCGGAGATTCGACATGGTGCAAATCTTACCATACACATCTAAATAGCGATACCAGAAGCCATACTCAGGACTGGTGGTGTCGAAACCCTGATTTCCTGAGAGTAGCGTGCGGGTCCATAGGCTGACATGGGTGACATTTCTGAAAGCCTCACCCTCCACATATCCTGTGGCTGGCAAATAGATTACGGGCAGCTCCGAATTGTCTGTTGTTATCTCAACACTGTTGTACGCCTCGCCCGACAAGGTGTAGCGGGTCTCCTCTTTCAGATTACCGCCGTCTATGATGTCTTGGAACACACTATTCTCGGGAATAGTGAAACCTTGAGGCAGATTGCCGATAAGATTACCTGCATTTGCCTGATCCTGTTTCGCTTTAGCAATATGGAAGTATCCGCCAATAGCACCCTTGTTAGCTTCCAACGCCTTGGTGCCTGGAGCATAGCATCTGTCGCTGGAGGCTCCGAGGTTGCGGTCGAGCATGACGTATGTTTTACTATTTCCTTTCACCTTCACTACACCGTAGTAGAAACGGCCGCTGACATGAGATTGATCAACAGGCGGTTGTTGGTTGTCGGTGGCATCTATCTTGTGGAAGAGTCCACAATGATAAACGGGATACGTGATAGCAATGTCGTGTCCATTCTCCTGATAGGTGATGGTGAAGTCGCCGATCCAGATGTCATAGTTGTCAGCACCGCTGTTCAGCGTCACTTTCCAGTTGCCGTCTCCATTATCCGTTACCTTAAACAAGTTGCTGTTTGCGCCATAAGTCACATCATCACCTTTTTTCATTGGAATCAGATAGCTGAACTCGTTAGTTCCCACCCCGAAGTGCAGACCATCGTTTCTGACAATATCGTTCTGCATATCCTTCGGGCTGATTCCTTGAGTACCTGGCAGGAATTTGTTGAAATAGTCATTATATTCTTCCGATGTGCCCACATTGCTTGATGTCACAAGCTTTACGATTCTGTCAAAACGCTTGAAGTCCTTACCTTTCTGGGTCACGGTTATGGTGCGGGTCAAGTCGCCCGACTTCACGATTACCTTTCCTGTGCGTGGTACCTCAGAGTATTCATTTTTATCTACCGCAATCGAAATCTTATATTTCTTACCTGTAGTAGAGTTTGGACCGTCAGTATCCGGCACGGTGATAGTCTCACTGACCGTGACACCTTTTATCCAGTCACCGGACTTAGAGAAAGTCGGCTTCTCATTGTTCTTGATAGTTGTAACGACAGTGGCGTTAATATTCTCATTATTCCATGCGCCGCTTACTTGGTCGCTTACTCCCAGATGATAGTCCTTGCAGGCTATCATGTCTGTCACTAATGGGTTGTCATCCTTTACGTCCACCCTCATTCGGTTCTCGGGATATGGGTCTTTAATAGCCTCTGCTTCTGTGGGCCAGCCATGGGTGTTCACGTGAGTGATTTTTACTGTATAGGCATGGTTGCGCAGCAGATTGACAAAAGTCTCACTATTCGTATCACCGTAGAATGCCACTTTGTAGTAACCAGTTACACCCTTATACTTACCCTTTATGATAAGGAAAGCCTGGCCTGCCTTTGTTTCCGACTCATAGAAAGCTATATTGCCTGTCGTAAATTCGCCACTGGTGTTGTCATAACTGACACCTGAAGGCAACGTCGGAGCTGTGACTTCCCATGTTGAAGCGTTCCAGTTTTCCTCTGCAGGAGCAATGGTTCCGCTGCCTGCAGCCTTGTAAAGTTTATAGCCTTCCACGGTAAAAGCCTCTTTTTTTTCGACAAACTCAGAACTGCTGTTGGTGGCAGGTCCTTGAACACTCACCTTACCAAACTGGCGCAGGAGAGTGATAGAAGGATTCGTTCCCATCAATGCAGACACACTAATCTTACCCCAGCAGAGAGGATTCTCCATGCTGATGGGGCCGTTGACCGCTGCCTTGTCCAAGCCGTTCTGACATTGCTCATCGGTTAAAGAAGCGGCATTGGCAACCAGATGAATCATTGTAGCCTTTTCCGTGACTGGCACTTTCACTTTGTAAGTGTTGTCGGTGCCCGACACAAGTTCGTAAGCGGAAACGCTTTGGTTCGACAGGAACACTCCTTTATCATCGTAAGCCACTACGTTCAGACTCTTCAATCCCGTATCGCCAGCCCTTGTCAGCTCCTCTTTTGAAAAGTCGGGAAGTGTGATGGTGAGCGTGATGCCCCCATCTTCCACCCCATTCTTGTTGCTTGGGTTGGAACCTTCGTTCAAAGTGTCGCTACATGCTGCCAATGTCAGCAGTGCCACTAAAAGAGATATTATCTTTTTCATTTCCTTACTTACTTTACTTGTTTATACATCTGATGGTTTACCATGATGCCAGCTACCATTGTCATAATATCCTGTATCGTTATACTTCTCATAACTTCTACCTCCGAAAAGGGTATATTTCTCTTCATAGGCATCCTTTTCAAACTGAAGGACTATACCCTTCTCATGATAGCCGTCAACCGCTTTTAAACTTATCGTTGTCTTCCACCAGCCTCCTTCTTGTACGCTTTTAAAACTCTTGGCACTGTGACCATCCCAAGTGTTGTCCCAATGTTCATATTGTTTATTATCTTCTGAGGATGTCGGATTGTCTGTTGCGACACCGAACTTAAACGCCCAGCCTAATACTTCTTTCTTGGTATAGACAACATAATTGATATCCTTAACTATCGGCTTCTCATCGAAAATACGATAATAAGGGTCTGTTGTCGGGTCGTAAAGTATCCAACCTTCTCTATCCTCATAGTTAAAAAGGGGGATACCAGGCGCCATGTGATGAGGGCAGCGGTGAAGGTCCGCACCAGCGTTGTTGAAGCTGTAGAATATCATCAATGTCTCGCCAGGCTTGATTTTTGTTTTATCGCCATCGTTCCTTTCTCCTTCAGCATTAACACTCATGTCCTTGTAGTACCATCCAGGATTGTTCGTATCTCCAGTCATACCTTTGTTACTTATAGCGTCATAACTACCATTGAAGTGCCAAACTTTATCATCAGGTATCGATGATCCCGTTTCGCCTATTTGAGAATAGATATAGATATTATGCCTATCAGAATGTATTTCATCGTCCCAATTTTTTCCTTTCCATGCATCGTTCCAGTTGGCGTTATTATTACCTGTCTCATAATATTCTGGCTTAATACCATCAAATTGGTTAACCTGGAACTTATTTTCTCCAGAACCGATACCGTTATACGCCTTGTCATTGATGGCACGGAAGTAGATACGGTAACCGCCATAATTGGGTTTCACGGTCACTTTTATCTGACGCTCTTCTCTAACTTTAGTCTTTGGATTAACACCTTTCGACCATGCCTTGAAATAATGCACAACTGTAGTGACAGGGTTAGTCGTAGCCGTTACTGTGAACTTACCTGTTGCATTCGTGGCTACATTATCAAGAGAAATTGATATTGTCGATGAACCTTTAGTCGATGCTGTCTTTTCCAAATCAATACCCCCCAAGTTGGTAACCCAATCAAACTTCTTTGCGTTGGTGGCTGCACCTTCCTGCCAATAAATAGTCACCTCCAATGGGTCAACCTCGAAGAGAGGCTCGATGTTGTAGTCCACATTCAGATACTTTATCAGGTTGTTGGCTTTTATCCATATCTTGGCTTTACCTGTCAAGTCTGAAGCGTCATAAGCAGAATAAGGAATCTCAGGGTTGATGGTGAACGTGATATGGTCATTATACCTCTTTGCGGCAATGATAAAGTCCTTGTCCTTTCCTCCTACATTGATCTTCTTGTCGCAGCCAAACTCCACGGCGGCAGCGTTGGTCTTGTAGAAGATAGAGTCGTTGGTGATCGACGTCAGCTTGGCGTTTGTCTTGTCTACCCACAATGTGGTGTGGCTGAAGTCGGCATCAATGCTCATTGGCTCCCAAGGCTTGATGAAGGTCTTGCCGTCGAGAGTGATATTGCCCAGACTCTTGATGTTGCCGATAATCTCGTAGTAGGTGCCACGGGGGAATGTGCGGTGTGGTTCCGAAGGATTATCGGTGTGGCCCAATGGGATATTGTAGCTGTTGTCATTGGCGCCAATCTTGCCGCTCAGTGTGAGGAACGACTGCTGGTCGTTGGTTTTGATATAGCGCTCAGGCAGATAGTATGTACCTTGGAAGAGCCATTTGCTCTTGATGTCGGAAGGGGCTGATGTGGCAGTACCCTCGGCTGTGATTACATCTGCATTGCTTTTGTCCTTGTTCCCGTCGACGTATGTCCAATTAGTGTAAAATGATCCTGCAACACCGGCTTCAGAAGATGTTGTGTACTTTGTAGAAGAGATACCCTTGGCCACTTCTTTATCGTCAGAAGCGTAGAAGTTTCCTCCCCATACCAATCTGGTGGATTGAGAGAGATTATTTGCTGTAATATCATTTATCTTCAGACCGTTGGTCTTCAGAGCCTCCTGCATCTCAGAGTCAGCAGGGTCGAAGATCAGGTTGAGTTTTACCTTGACACAGGTAAACTTCAAGTTGGCTGTAATGTCGGTAGTCTTTGTGGCACTTGATATTTCAGTATCCTCCAAAGGCTCATATATCATGGGGATATTGCCACAGGCAGGCATACCGGGCTTACCTCCAGGGATGTAATTCAGTACTACCTTTTTGAGTTCGTCCTCTGTGTCGATGGTCTGATCCTTCAATACATCCTCCAATACATCCTCCATGTTGGCCACAACATAGATGCGGTAAGTGCCGGGGGCGATTCGCAGCGTATATGTGGCTACATCCACGCCTCCTTCAAAATTGCCAGGCTCATAGAACGAGGTACCGGGAGCACCGAGATACTCATTGAGCAATGTGCCTTTGCCGTCTATAGGGAAAGCGAAAAGTCGGAGGCTGTTGATGCGGCACTCTTCTTCTGTGGCATTATAAGTTAAGTTTTCTGCCGGGTCTGATTCTCCTGCACGAGTGCCGTTGCTGTGTACCAATGGCACGAGGACTTGCAGGTTGCTTGACGAGTTGGGGGTATATCCGTTACCCTCCAACTCGTCGGTACAACTAACTGCAAATAAACTAGTCAACAACCAAACTATGAAACCTATATAGATATGAAATCTTCTCATGATAACTTTGTCTTTTACTTTACTAATATCAATAGTTTAATTTCGACAAAGTGGAATCAGATTATAAGTCGGCTCGCTGTATGCGCTTGCTCCAATCGAGGATGGAGATGCCCAACTTAACGTATTGCCACTTGTCGCCTTTCAGGAAAAAGTCCAGCTTGTAGTCGTATTCTCTGTCCAGGAACTCCTGTGCCGAATAGTTCAGTGCTTCGAATGCTCCACGGCCCTGTGCCAGAAAATCGGCTAGATTGATGCGGACCACTTCTTCGCCCGTCTTCTTGTTCCAGATGCTCAGTATCGCATTCTTGTCGTTCTCGGTTGCTGGATGCAACACGAGGCGGGAGAACATCATGGCGGCGTGAGCGGTACGCTCCTGTACGGTACCCTCCGGAGTGGTGAACTCGGTGGTCCAGGTCTTGTATGGGGTGTATGTCAACTCCTCGTCTGGGAGGAGAGAATTGTCGTAATTGATGTAGCCATTGGCATCAGTTATCTGATAACTGAAGTCGTCGGCGTGGATGTCGGCTGGTTCGTCCAGCTGATGCAGACTGATGGTGAGCTGCTTGGTGTCTCTGATGAGACTGATGGTATGGTGGGTAATCTGAAGATCCTTCACCTCTACGGTTTCGTTGCTCAATCCCTGCCAGAGGGTATCGAGCGGAAGTGCCTGGTTTTCTACCTTTCCGGCATTTCTGTCGAGTCGGGTACGGAGTTTTTCGATGCTTTCTCCTGCTGCTGGAGCTTCGATGTGGAATTTGGCTCCAGCCTGTGATAGCGCCTCTTCGTATTTCTTTTGGAAGGCGAAGGTGGCGAAGCGGTATTTGCCAGGTTGCAAGTCTATGCGCATGGCATAGTTAGGGTCTTTGAGGGGGTGGGATTTTCCCTCGTTGGCTGCATCCTGGCGAGCCACTAGGTTGCCCTGCTCATCGAAGACGAACACGCAGACACCGCCTACATGATCGTTGAACATATCAGCGCGCTGGACGTTGTAGTCGTACTTGAACTGCAAGTCAACTCCCATATCGCAAGGAGGGAGGTCGTCGTGCATCAAGTCGTTGCAGCTGCTGAGCATGCTGCCGAGAGCGACGATGGTTCCGAAAGCAGCGGTACGGCTGATAGCAGCCAAGCTGTCGAATCCCCATTCCATGCGTATATTCTTGATCCAACTATGTAACTTATTGTTTGCCATGATGCTTTTTGGTTATTATCAATATAATGTTTCAGAATATCAGGTTGTGTTTCTAGCTTCCACTATGGTGAAGCTGAAAACACAACTCGTATGTTTTAACGAAGGCGGGAGCCTAAGCTCCGCCTTTCGTTGTTATTACTCGATTACAAATCGACGTTCTGTGAACGCTTAGCCCAGTCGAGGATCTTCACGCTAACCTTGATGTACATGTCATCCTCATCATCTGGAGTGTTAGGCTTAACATCTGGAACGTCAGGATAACCAGGACCGCTAACGTTTTGTACATCCAACTCATACCAGTTGTTACGGAGCATACCATAACGACCCAAGTATTTGAGGTTGTTGTCATTGTAGAGTTCACCTGAATTCCAAGGAGTCAGGTCATCACCGAAGTGCTTGATACGAGCGATATAGTAAGACTCTCCATTTGCGTAAGTGCTGATACCAGCGTCTTTGGTGAGACCCACCTTATCGTTGACAGCTTTTTCTTCATCAGGTGTAACAACATGTCCTGTTACTGTAATGTTTGCTGCTTTAATTTCGTGATTTCCTGCAGCTGTTATATCATTACCTTCTGCGGCCAGGTTGATGGTTGTATTATCTGTTGTTGCGTCTGAAATAACCTTAGTAACAGCAGCCTTGATGTGATCCTCAAGATCCTTCTTCTTCCAAAGAGCGACGCTTGTACCGACCTTGAAGAAGGTCTTACCATCTTCTTCAGTAAAGCCATTTGGAGTATAGCTAGCCTTGAAAATGACGCGAGTGGTCTGTCCCTGCTTCATATTCTCGAGGTTGAAAGTATTCTCGAGGCAGTACAATGGTTTAGTTGGGTCTTTTGTTACTTCTGTATTTGCTTTAACATAGTTGAACTCTTTCTTTCTAGCAGTAGTGCCATCTGCGTCTTCCGTGCATAAATCATTATTCTTATAATTAGGATCTATACCCCAATATACACGTTTAGCTTTTGTTAACTCATTGTTATCTACGAAACGCTTATTAGATGCTCCTGGTGTTGTTGGAGCATCGTTATTCCAAATAGCAGCGTAGTCTTCGGTCAAACCATCAACATTGTGAATAGGGAAGGTCTTCAGGTTGGTAACATCCAAAGCCCAGTTCTTGATTGTAACCTTATCGCCTGCATATGAACTACTAGTAGCTACAGGTTTTTCTTCCTTAGTGGCAGCAGTCAATGTAACTTTAGCAAGACCACGCTCTACGTAGATGTCAGCAGCAGCTTCGCCAGAAGATGCTTGAGCCTCTGTAGGGAAAATCTTGTTCTTGTCGATAGCAACTAAAGTTGTTACGCTCTTATCGGTAGCATTGTACAGAGGAGCATTAGCCATATAGAATCCCTTTTTGGTATCTGTAAAATTGGTAGCATTAGCATTATTTGCTACATTCCAAGCAGAGAACGTATCACCCACTGATGGCAAAGTAACCTTTGCATCTGTACCAGAACCATTGTTCAAAAGTACCAATGCGAAGTAATTGCCAGACTTATCGACATTAGAAAGCTTTGCTGTAATCTTGGCTTGGGTAGTTACACCAGTTTCACTTGGGTTCTTCCATGGTTCCATTGAACCCAAATCAACAGTCTCAGCAAGAGTATAATTACCTTCACCGGCAGTTGTACCCTCCTTGAAAACCAGCAAAGTAGCATTAAATACATCGTACTCGTTAGTCTCTCCTGGCTTAAATTCTGGATTATCAGCACGTGTACCTCTTGTTGTAGGCAAGTTGATAGAGAAAGATGCATAGCTTGCACCTGATTCATTCTCACCTGAACCATTACCACCATTTACTAACTCGTTGTTGCTAGAGCAACTAGCAGTCATAGCAGCCAAAACTGCCAATCCAAAGAAATGTTTAATTCTCATAATCTATGTGATTTTATTGTTAGTTATATCTTTTATTGTTCCGCCTTCATTTCCTCGTAGATCTTTCTGATGCGCTCAGCCTCCTTCGAGTTTCCTGCCTTGGCAAGATGCTTTTCGGCAGTTACGAGGTCGCCCTTCTGCAAATCTGTGCAGGCGGCATTGAGATTGGCTGTCTCATCATCAGGGAAGAGACGGACGGCAATATCAAATACCTCGTTGAACTCTGGAGAACCAGGCTCATAGGTCTGTGCCACCAGATACATCTCCTGTAATGACAACTGCTGAGGCTTGGTCTTCAAAATTACCTTTGCCTCCTCAATGTCGAAAGGACGAACGGTATAGGTTACCGTATAGTCGCTGTGGCGCAAACGAGGATAAATCTCACTCATGATGTAGCGATAGCTAGCCGGATAAAGCTTCTTGATTTTCTGGTCCTTTGCATCGGGTGCCAAGGATGAGTTGGCAACGGCAAGGATGGCAGACTTATCGGCTAAGTGGCTTGCTTCCACCTTCTTCTTGAATCCTTCCCAGTCTTCCGGGGTGGCGTGATAGGTGAAGAGCTTTTTATCGATAGTGTAGAGATTGCATACATAATTGCGCAGGGCAGCCGCACGATTGTTGGCGAGTCGCACATTGTTGTCGTAAGGACCATCCGGCGACGCATAGCCATGAATATCGATATTGGTGATGCTCACATCCTTGTCGTTCTTCACGAGGTCGATGGTGGATGTAATCTTTCTCAGCTCTGTGGCATTCTCACGGAAGTCGGCGAGGATATCGCTCTTGTTGAGCTTGAAGCTCAGGTAAGCTTCACCCTTTTCGGCTCTCACCTTGATGGCTTCAGCCTTTGGCTTCACGTAATGGTCGCGACCAATCTTGGGTATTGGGTTGATGACTGCCATCTGGGTGGTATCCTGATCCATCAGGTTGCCGCATCCGCAGAGGTCTTCCGTCATGGAGAGGTTGAAAGCCTTCATCCACTTCCTGTAGGGAAGGGTCTGGGAGAAGAGCACCTGCTGCTCGGTATCATTTCTGCGTCTCACTACCACTGCCTGGCTGTTCTTCAGTTTGCTGCTTTTGCGCAGGTATCTGATGTTCTGGTTTTTGCCATTGATGATAATGGGATTCAGGGCGATGGTATCTTCTCCGGCAATAAGCGGAGTGAAAACCAGCTGTTGCTCTGATTTGAGCTGCAGACTATCGAGATGGAGGCGGAAAGCAACCTTGAGACTGTCGCTCTTCTTCTGTGTCAAGACGCTGTCTATCAGAATCTTGCCTCCGGCCAACCGTAGCTGCGAATCATCTATCTTCTGGGCTTGGACAGTCAGTGCGCTCTGTGCAAACAGAATGCAAAGGGGCGAAATGACCGCATAAAGCTTCATTTTCTTCATATTCTTCATCTTGTAAAAGAGGGTTTGATTTTGTTTTTCGCTATCTCGGTGATATTGTTCCTAGAATGCGTATATCAGGGAAAGGGCGGCTTTAGTTGGACCTACATAGTTGCGGTGATCCTTGTCAAGACATTTGTCACATCTTCCATAGAGCTTGTATGGGCTGTAGATGTATCCTAATCCGATGGATCCTTCGAGATTGAGGTGCTCAGACAGCAGCCATTGGTATCCGTAGGTGAGGCCACCACCCACATACCAGCCTTCGTAATGTCTTCCTTTCTCTGTCTTTGGCAAGATGCCGAAAGGCAGGTCCACATTTTTTACGTTGTATTCACCTCCAAGGGCATGGATGCCGAAGAAGTGGCCTCCAAATTTCTGGCAGGTGTACCAGCGGTACTCTGGCATTACGTTCCAGTAGCGCAATTTCTTGTCGCCTGAGAACTTCCAGGGATTCAGGGCTCCGAAAAGCTGAAAAGTGCTCTTCCTGCCCGTGCCTATTTCTAGACCAGCATTGAGCGAGGTGGTTGCCAAACCAAGCAGGTTGGTCTTCAGCGCTACCTCCTGCGCTCGGGTTACTACTGTTGAGAGAATCAGCAGCAATAACATCGGTGTTCGTTTGAACATACTCTGCTTCATCATCATATTTTTACTCTGTTGATTTTCTTTCTTAAGGATAATACTAGTTGCTTATTCTTATTAACGTCATTTACTTATTCTGAGAGGCCTACCCTTGTAACAAGATAGATGTCACTGGGTTTCCTTTTCGGTTGCAAATATATGATGATTTTCTCAAAGAAGCTACAAAAAAGTGATGAAAATCCCGAAAAATGAAATGCAAACGTTTGCATCATAGTGCAATTTGTGTGGGAACACAAAGCTTAAAAAATATGATATAAGTGCTTGATATTTAGAAAAATAAAAGCGAAAGTGTGACTTGCACACTTTCGCTTATGAAATATTGTATTTTGATGAATTTCTTTCGAGCTGTACGGTTGAAACGGGCTGAAAGTCTATAAGCTCCTAAGCTCCACACGCCCTGAAAGGGCAGAAGCTCCTAGCCCAGGGCAACGCCCTGGGTATAGTAGCAGTCAGTAAAGCGCCCTGTAAGGGCAAAAGCTTTGTTTATTGCCTGGTTCTTTAAAGCTTTTGCCCTTACTATTATATTTGCACTTGGAAAAATAAAGAG
>ERZ1026888.1252-NODE-1252-length-11443-cov-5.972778_pt1 | contig 11443 bp, 14 predicted proteins | sample MGYA00380174_ERZ1026888 | MGnify/ENA primary metagenome ERZ1026888 (study PRJEB33269, sample SAMEA4719810) | human gut metagenome | biome: human-associated habitat; feature: organic feature; material: feces | place: Cameroon | collected 2013-10 ...
GTATATTGACTTATAAACCAAATTGGTATATAATAAAGCATTTCATTATATAATTAAATATATGAAGTCATGGTTACAAAAGTGTTGGAGAAAATTGAACAAGTTTATGTAAAGATAAACAGTTTGTTTACAGAGCATGGTAAAATACTAATGTTTCATCATGTCTCTGATGAGTTTGTTGATACAATAGATTGTTGCAAGTGCAAGGTTAACAGATTTAAGGAAATCGTTGAGCAAGTTAGTAAGTCTTATGAGTTCATATCTATAGATAACATCTACAATAGAACCGGCAATAAAAAATATGCAGTTATCACATTCGACGATGGTTGTATGGATGCTTACCAAAATGCATTTCCTTATTTATTAGAGCATAACATACCGTTTACGGTTTATGTTGTAAGTGATTTTGTAGATAAGGACGGCTACCTTGGAGTTGATGAACTTAAACATTTGGCAAAAAATCCCTTAGTAACAATTGGTTATCATACAAAATCCCATCCTCAGTTAATACGAGTAAAACATTTACGTGAAGAAATGTATTCACACAAGCATGAACTCGAAGAGATAATCGGGAAAAAAATCGATCATTTCGCATTTCCATACGGAAAACTATATGCTGTTGGCATCAAATCTGTCTTCTTAGGTAAACAATTAGGTTATAAGACCGTTGTTTCTACTTTTGATACATATTTGTCACGCTTCTCTTTACTCTTCAAGTTCTTTTTACCAAGAACTGTAATCATGTAATTATCAGATGTTTAAACTTATATTCTGTAAACTCCTCAACCTCCCTACAACCCTTCGCATCAAGCTGTACCCTCGTATCAACCGCATGATATTAAAGGCGCATGGCGTTGTGTTTGGTAGAAATCTTCAGATTCCCGGCAAAGTGTCGTGGCTAATTGGGGGGGCAAGGATTTCAATAGGAGATAACTTTTACTTCTCTTCTGGTGATGCGGTGAACCCGATGACGAGCAATCTGCAGGGTGCTGTGTACGTAGAGCCAGGTGCAGAGCTTACCATTGGCAATAATGTTGGTATGAGTAGCACACGCTTCTGGGTTCACGACAGCGTTGCGGTTGGCGACAATGTAAAGATAGGAGCGTGCGTCTTGATAACCGACACCGATGCGCATCCCATGGATTATATGGCTCGCCGCACTTCCAACGAAGGCACGAAGTCGGCACCGATAGTGATTGAGGACGACGTATGGGTTGGCGCTCACAGTATCATCCTCAAAGGTGTCACGATCGGTGCACGAAGCATCATCGGTGCAGGAAGTGTAGTGACAAAGAGTATTCCTGCCGATTGCGTGGCAGCAGGAAACCCTTGTAAGATTATTAGAAAAATCGAAACTATAAAAAATGAATAAAAGGGTTTTTTATATAGATACTTTATCAGGTTTACTGATTTGTTACATGATGTTGAATCACATCCTGTTAAGAGGTCTTGTAAACTGTAGCGTAGATAATATATGGTTAGAACCTTTACAATTTTTCATGTTCTGGTTCTTCTTTAAAAGCGGCATGTTTTACGCTCCTAAAATAAGTAAGGATTTATTTATCCGGGGGGACTAAACTATTAATTCCATTAGTTGTATATTCTCTGATAGGACATGTTGTAGAGTGTATAAAGTTGTTTGTCAATGGCGATTTAAATTGGAAGCATTATCTGTTGACGCCATTCAAAGAATTTGTTTGCATTGGAAGTGTTACAGGAAATCATCCGTTATGGTTTTTGTTTTCGCTATTTATTGTACAGTTGCTTTTCAACGAGTTGTTCGTTAGGAAAACCAAACCGATTCTCATATTGTTGTTAAGTTTGCTCATACCAATTGTACTGTTTTATTGTGGTGATAATAATTTGCCTATATATCTTGCTAATGTGCCATTAGGTATGGCGGCATATACTTGTGGATACATGATAAAAGAAAAACAATTTGAAAAGAGTCTTTTCTTCCCTGCATTAATGATATATTTAGGCGTGATGTTTCTGCAGCCATCGCATTTGGTATTTAGATCTAATACGTTGAACTGTGGAGGACATTATCTGCTTGCAATTGTCTTTTCATTGTCTGCTTGTGTTGTTTTCAACAATATCTTTAAAAAACTTCCTAACTGTAATTATCTGCAGTTTATTGGAAAGAATTCGATGACCTATTATGTTACGCATTGGATAATATTAAATATTTGCTCATTGGTAATGATAAATGGTTTTCATTGTCAAAACCTTTGGGTTTTTATAGTGATGGCAATGTCATGTCTTGTCATTCCAACATTAATTATTAAACTTAAAAATTAGAAATCATATGAAACCAAAAATTTTAGCGTTATACCTCCCTCAGTTTCATCCGTTTCCTGAAAATGACGAGTGGTGGGGCAAGGGATTTACAGAGTGGACAAATGTAGGTAAGGCAAAGCCTTTATTCCGAGGACACGATGAACCTCGTGTGCCAACAGAGTTGGGCTATTACGACCTGCGTTTACCTCTTGTTCGTGAGCAGCAGGCGCAGATGGCTCGTGAAGCAGGCGTAACGGCCTTTTGCTATTGGCATTATTGGTTTGGTAATGGCAGAAGATTGTTGGCTGATGTATTCCATGAAGTATTGGAGTCTGGCAAACCAGATTTTCCTTTCTGCTTAGCTTGGGCAAACCATACCTGGAGAGCTGTAGGATGTACAACGGGTGTTACATCAAAGGCTATTTTGATGGAGCAGACTTATCCTGGCATTGAGGACGCTAAGGCGCATTTTGAGTTGCTCTTGAAGGCTTTTAAAGATGAACGTTATGTAAAAGTAGATGGTAAACCTTATCTCTTTATCTTTGATCCAATTGCTCTTCCACAAGAGTATGTAGATTGTTTTAAGAAAATGAGTGTTGAGGCAGGGTTCCCAGGAATCTATCTTGTTGCAAACGTGAGTGACAATAGTATCAAAAAGGAGGTGATGCTTCAGAAAGGATATGACGCAGTATGTTATTGTGATATATTGGGGCATGCTCAGCAAAATAGAAATACATTTAAGCATAAAGTATTTAAGCACTTGCAGGGTATCCTCTTGAATCGTCCAACTCGTGTTTATGATTATGGTAAGCATTATAAGGAACTTATCGGAGAGATAGATAAAGATGAAAATGTGATACCGCAGATTGTTCCTCAATGGGATCATTCTCCTCGTGGAGGCAGAAAAACTAATATTTATATAAACTCTACTCCTGAAAACTTTGCCAAGCATGTTCGTATGGCAATGGAAGCTATCAAGGGAAAGAAGGAAGAACATCAGATTTTGATGTTGAAATCATGGAATGAGTGGGCAGAGGGTAACTATATGGAGCCTGATATGACGCATGGCAGAGGGTATATTAATGCTTTACGTCAAGTTGTAGATGAATACAAGAAAAGATGAAGGCTCGTATAGAATATCTTGATGGTTTAGCAGGGTTGCTAATATGCTATATGATGTTAAATCATATAGTATTGAGAGCAAACATTGGTATCTCTGTGGATAATGTTTGGTTGGAACCATTACAGTTTTTTATGTTTTGGTTCTTTTATAAGTCTGGCATGTTTTATAAGCCAAAGCCAACCAAACAATTGTTAGTTCTGGGGGGGGCATAAGTTACTTGTTCCTTGGTTAGTCTTTGGAGTCGTAGGGCATCTTGCCAATTGCGTTAACTTGATGATTGATGGAGATTACAAATGGAAACATTATCTTTTAACCCCTTTTAAAGAAATTCTGTTTGCAGGTGGACTTGAAGGAAATCGTCCTTTGTGGTTTCTTTTTACCTTATTTTGGACTCAGTTGATATTTAATTATCTATTTCTGAAAAAGTTATCTGCATATTGGATGGTGTTTGGTGGATTGATTTGGGTTATAATAATGTACTTGTTAGGATATAATGGTCCTACTTATATGGTTAATATTCCTTTGGCTATAGCAGTGTATGCTTTAGGCTATTTGTGGAAGGATAATCAATTCACCAAACGATATGTAAGTATTGCATTAATAGCATATCTTTCTGTTATGATATATTGTCCTTCTCATTTAATCTTTGCAGCAAATGTTTTGAATCCTGAAGGTGTATATGTCTTGTCACTTGTTTTTTCGATAGCGGGATGTATTCTCTTCAATAATATTTTTAAGTATATGCCTCATTTTCCTGTATTACAATATATAGGTAGGCATTCTATGGTGTATTACATATCTCATTGGTTGATGCTAACGCTAAGCTTGATAATATTTGGAAAACTTTGGCACTCAAACTTTTGGCTTGTTGTTGCCATGGGGGTATCATGCCTGTTCTTTCCTCCAGTGTTGGAGCAAATATTGAAAGTGTTCCATTTGGAAAGAATCTTGGGTAAACAATAAAAAAGTTTTTTATGGAAAATCGTATCAATTATATAGATAGGATGAAGGGCTTCACGATACTTATTGTTGTATTGGCGCACGTATATCTGATGACATTTGACATGGGTGATAGTCTTGTCTTTCGTTTTTGCGCCTCTTTCGAGATGCCATTATTTATGTTTGTTTCCGGATTTGTTGCTTATCTTCCAAGCAAAGTTGGGGGGGGCAATAAATAAAAAGTTGACAAGAAGGTTTGTTTCTTATATTTGTCCGGCATTCGTAGTGTCGTATGTCTTGGCTTTGTATAGCTTTCTGATTCTCGGCAATAGGGAAATGGACATTGAGGAAACATTAATCGGAGGTCTTTGGTATTTGAAGGCTCTTGCTATATTTGTTTGTATTCAAGCTGTATTAGTGAAATGTAAAAATGTTATGCTTGAATGGATTATTATAGCAATAGCAGAATGTATGTTTCTTGCAGGTTGGAAGTTAAGCTCATTATTGCATGAATTGTTCTGCTTGGAGCATTGTTTCTTCTTTTATCCTTTCTTTATGATGGGATATTATTTTAGGCGATATAACCTCATGGAGGTCGTTAAATCAAAGAATTGGTTGTTCACAATATCTCTCGTTGGTTTTATATGTCTGTTGAATGCAAACATCGAAATACATGCCTTGCGATTCCTTTCGGAGAGAATTGTCAGACCTGCATTCGCAATCCTTGCTATTTCTTATCTGTTTGCCGTCCGCGAAGACAAAAATACTCAGATTGAGGGTTGGTTGAACAGAATCGGCACAAAGACGCTTGATATTTATATGTATCATTTCATCTTTTTGTCTGGTTCTTTTGTTGTGTTTGATTTGAAGGAAATTAAAACTATTGAGATTATGAATTCAAATCCAATAATCTTTCTCTTGATAGCTTCGATAGTAACTGTAATCCTATCGTATGTTTCTATTGCAATAGGTAATTTGGTCAGAAGGAGCGATTTCTTTGGGAAAGTTGTATATGGAAAGTTCATTAATTAGCGAACAATAATGTATTATTGTCTACTTATAAAAGGAAAGTTTTGCAAAATATACAGACTATAATTTAAGGTTGATATCAGATGAATAATATAAAGAAAAAAGCCTCGGCTTTTAACCGAGGCAAAGTTAGATTTTGTTATTTGCTTTTTTTCTCTCTTTGAGAAAGAGCACTTGCTGCTATACTTTTTGTTCTATTGGAAGAACGTCCGTCACGTAATGCAGCTGATGCTTTAGAAGCTACGTCTTTTGAAGTAATTTTCTTAGCCATAAACTTTCATTTTGATATTATTAACTCTGTGAACACCTTGCCAGTTCACTTTGGCTTTATAATTATAAGTTGCTTGGTACAGGAACAAGATCCCAATATACGTAGAACTCATCTGTTCTATTGTTACAACTTCTGCAAATAGGTGTGATGTAATAATGTTTATCTGTGGAGTTTGCTTTTATAACATGTCCGCCAACAAGATCTGTGTTGTTACAATTTTCACACCCACAAATAGACATTTTTTTACCAGTTTGCTTCTCCCAATAATCTAACCAAGAATCATAACCTAAAGGGATTCTAAAGCGACTTGAACCATTTGCATTTTTTACTTTTATCATGCTAAATAAAATTAAATGATTAAATACTATTTTTGGATAGTTCCATTTGTTTTCAAAGGTGTTCAAAGAATATATGAAAACAAAAAAGTGTATTCGTAAATAACAAAATCAAAAGTTGTGCCATAGGATAAAAATGTAACTTTTGTGTCTTTTTTGTCAGTTTGTATGTTGTGTGTGATATGTCAAAAAGGCAGAGAAAAACATCCTGTAGTATTTGATATATAGGGTTTGAAGAATATAGGCATATATGGGTAGATGTAGTGAATACCTTTGGCAACAAATACAAATAATTGAGAATGAGAAAATGCAATCTGTTGTTCATGTAAAAGCTTTATCAACTGAGTTTGGAAATATCCTTCCAAAATGAAAAATAGTAAATTATTTATGGAAAATAATAAGTTAAAGGCAGTCTCTCCTTATATTCATCCTGGCTTTCTGAATTTCAAACTTGCTCCTTTTGAGGCATGGAAGAGATTAGGAGGGGATGTGGTGAAGAGTCATTATCCACCGAAGTGTTTGCATGGGGCTACATTTCGATGGGAACTGCCTACTTTATGGAAAAGTAAGAAAGAGGCAAGGCTCAGATTTGTGGAACCTGTGTCTTTGCTATTTGATACGTTTCCTGATTATGCAAGATATGAGGTTGTCCCTATGTTCTGGGACTGCTGGCCTTGCTATTTTGAGAAGACTTGTGAATGGTTGAGGAAGCATCAGGTGAAGACGGCGATATTCTCTTCTCGAATGACGGTGGAGAGGATGCAGGAGAGATTCCCAGAAATGAGAATCATCTGGTGTCCAGAGGCGGTGGATGGTAATGTCTATCAGAAAGGGAAACTGCTAAAGGATAGGACGATTGACTTATTGGAGTTCGGACGCTCGAATGAGAAAGTGCTGCAAACTGGGGCGTTATCCTTGAATCATGTTTGCACGAAACAGAATGGCAAGTTCATTTATACTAATGAGCAATTGTATCAAGCGATGGGTGATGCCAAAGTGACGATTGCCTTGCCTCGCAGTATGACGCAACCGGAAATGGCTGGTGACATCGAGACTTTGACGCAGCGTTATTGGGAGTGTATGTTCTCTCGTCTGGTGATGGTGGGGCATGCGCCTCAGGAGTTGGTGGATTTCATCGGCTACAATCCTGTGATAGAACTTCGTGAGGATGTATCGGCAGAAGATTTGATTCGGGATGTCTTGGAGCATATTGATGATTATCAGGAACTTGTGGATAAGAATCGAGAGACGGCTGAAAGGCTCGGCTCTTGGGATGTGAGGATGAAGTGGCTCATGGAGGAACTGAGGGAAGATTCCAGTTTATAACTGTTAATTTCGATAAGAAAAGCATTAAAAAGCTTGCAAGTTTTATGAAAAGTTCTTATCTTTGCAAAGAATAATACTTAAAACGATGTAATTATGGGAATGGACGCATAATCAAAAACGAAGAAATTGCTTGAAATGAAAGTTTATAATTTCTTAAAAGCTTATATTGGAATTGATATGGATGTTGATGGCGATTTTGAATATATCGAAAGCGTAGCGTTTGATGGAGGAAATAAAGTCTATAGTTTTTCCATTGTCAATCCTGAGCCTGGATATATTTATAGGTTGCGTTGGGAAAAATGATTTAAAACAATTGTGTTACGTATGAATGCACCAAAAGCGGTAGTTGTTCCTTTTTGGAATGAAATTAAAAATCTAAGTCGTGAAGATAAAAGTAATCTTCATGATTTATTAGAGGCTTCCTTGTTGGAAGAACAAAATGAGAAGCCTAATATTGATAATTTTTTGGGGCAGATAGATGAAGGAGCTTTAAAGGCTGCTGCGGAATTTGCTTATAAGGAATCTAAGGCTGGACATTGCATTCCGAATTCTCAGGTCTTTGAATCAATCATGGAGGAGATGGGCTGGAAATAGAATGATTTCTCCTCAAACTATTTCTTCTATGATATTTCGTTTTTTGGAGCATTATAACTAATATGTTGAAAACTACGGATTGGGATAAATCATTTGAATAATATATATGTTAGGCAGATAGGGTGATGAGTCTCGTCTGCACATTATGTTATTGCCTTTTTGTAAGATTGATAGAGAACAGATATAAGCGGAAACGAGAAATTGGCGAAAACGAAAGATTTTGTAAATTCTAAGAAAAATCAAAAATATAATGATACCAAAAATTATTCATTATTGCTGGTTTGGGCGAGGACCATTGCCTGAACTTGCACAGAAATGCATTGCTTCTTGGAAGAAGTATTTGCCAGATTATGAAATTAAAGAGTGGAATGAGGATAATTTCGATGTGAATATCATTCCTTATACTGCTGAGGCATACAAAGCAAAAAAATATGCCTTTGTGAGTGATTATGCTCGTTTCTGGATACTATATAAGTATGGAGGAATCTACTTCGATACGGATGTGGAGGTGATTCGAGCTATAGATGATATTATAGCTCGTGGCAACTTTATGGGGTTCGAGACCGATCCGAATCCAACAAAGGGCGACGCGAGCGAAGGGAGCGTCGCCCCCGGCCTCGGCCTTGGGGTGAACCCCGGCCTCGGCCTTGGGGTGAACCCCGGCCTCGGCCTGATAGAAAAAATGCTGCACTATTACGATGGTCAGCATTTTGTGCATGAAGCGGTGATGAAAAATCAGATTACTGTGGTGCATATTGCAACCAAGGTGCTACGCGATAACGGCTTGAAGAACGTGACAGGTATACAGGAGATAGACGGTTGCTACATATATCCGGCAGAGTACTTCTGTCCTATAAATGTTACAACAGGTCGCATCCATGTAGAGAAGAATACTCGCACCATACACCATTATGCTGGTACTTGGGTGGACAAGAAGTTCTCGCTGAAAGAATTAGTAAAGCGCATTCTGCCCGAGGCGTGGGTGTTGGCTTTAATTAACTTAAAGAATAAAATGCGATGAAAAGTATTTCAAAATTTTATACATGGTTCTGGATTATTTATTTTCCAGTATGTATTGCTTTCGCTGTGACTGTGAATTTTGACTGGAGTGATGAGATCTTGACAGTCTTACTTCTGTTTTATGCCATGGCGAAACAGCATTTTTTGGTCAAAGACAAAAAAAGGTCAAAGGAAATCAATATTTATATAGCATTGATGATTTTCTACCTATTGTATTCTTTGGTAATAAAAGTAACAACTCCAAGAGGTGTTATGTTGGACTTTTTGCAGCAATTGAGACCATACGCAGTTTTTTATCTGACATGGATGTTGGCACCGCAATTCTCGCCGAAGCAGAAAAAATATATCAAGTGGATAATGTTATTGTCGTTCTTTGGCTATCTGTTTGCTTTTAAGTTCAAACCATCCCTTGTTACGCCATATGGTGGTGCTGAATCTGCAGCTTTGGGACAGATTGCGCTCTGCTGTGCTATGGTATATTACCTCTTTTCCAAGCAGACGACAAAAAATCGAAACATTGCCATTTTGATTATGCTTTTGGGATTAGCTTCTGGTAAGTCAAAGTATTTTGGTGAGTGCGTATGTTTTATCGCCTTGGTGATGTTTGTGAAGAGTAAGATTAACTTTACTTCCGTCTCTACTTTGTTGAAGTTGGCGGCATTGGGCGCTGTGGTTATCTTCTTCACATGGACTAAGTTTAACGCCTACTATGTGGAGGGCTTCCAAGAGGATGCACAGGCTATGGCACGTCCTGCGACTTATGAGACTGGTATGACCATTATGTTCAAGGACTATATTCCTTTTGGCAGTGGACTCGGATCTTTCGGAACGGCGGCTGCCGCTAAGGAATACTCTCCGCTGTACTTCAAGTATAATCTTAATGAAATTTGGGGCTTGGATCCAACTAACCCAATGTTCTTGGCAGATGCTTTCTATCCAACCTTGGCAGAATTTGGTATTGTTGGATTGTTTTTCTTCCTTTGGTTTTGGAAAAGGAGATTGTGGGAGGCAAACAAGATTCCGAACCTCATCTATTATCGCATGGCATTGATGTGTATTCTTGCCTTGGCTTTGGAGAGCACCGCCGATTCTTCTTATCTTTCGGGTAAGGGTATGGGATATTTCATGATTCTTGCTCTCTGCTTGAATTCTGCTGGTGTGAAAAAGACTGGTAAAAAAATACCGATGTTAAGATAGAAAACGATTTATGGATATTATTATAACTTCTCCTTCGCTTAATCCTAAGGAGAATGTGAGTGGTATTTCTTCTGTTACGCAGTTTATTATCAGTAATAACCAGAAGCAAAACTACTTGCATTTTGAATTGGGTAAAAAGGATTTGGATAAGGGAGGATGGCATCGTATTCCAGCCTTGATAAAGAAATATAAGGAATGGAAGAAGATGCTTGCTCTGCATCCTGATGCTATCATTCACTACAATTTCCCTCTTTCTAAACCTTCGCTTCTTCGTGATCCTTGGTTTATGCGGTATGCGTGGAAAAAGGGTAGAAAGATGGTGGTACATGTGCATGGAGGCTTATTCCTGACGGCTCCTCACATTCCTGGTTTTCTCATGCGAATCATGAAATGGGTGTTCGGACAGGATTTGCCTTTCATCGTATTGAGTGATATGGAAAAGGATATTCTTACACAGAGATTTGGAGCTAAGAATGTTGTATCGTTACCTAACTGCGTAGATCTGAGTGATGCTGCAGCTTTTGAAAAAGAACAGGTCCTTCATGATGAATCCCAACCGCTACGTATCGGTTATCTAGGTCGTATAGAACCTAACAAGGGAATGACGGAACTCTTGGTGGCTTGCCAAAGACTGAAAAAGGAGAAATATCCTTTTAAACTTGTTATCGCTGGTAAGGAACAAACTGAAGGGGAGTATCTTCCGCAGTTTGGCCAGTGGTTGGGTAATAGCTTTGAATATGCTGGCTTGGTTTCTGGTAAATCGAAGTGTGATTTCCTTAGAAGTCTGGATGCCTTTGTTCTTCCTACTTATTTTGAAGGTTTACCAATGTCGCTTTTGGAAACTATGAGCTATGGTATTACGCCATTAGTTACTCCTGTGGGTAGTATTCCGCAAGTGGTGAAAGATGGGGAAAATGGTGTATTTATCACTGACCATGACAGTGATTCTATCGTTTATGTCATCAAGAAACTGAATGAGTGCAGAAGTCTTTTGAGAAAGCTTGGTGATGCTGCAAGAGAAACTATTTTCAATCAATTCAGTCCTGAAAAGTATGTTGAGAAACTGAACTCGATTTATCTATTTGGCAATTAAGTCATTTACTTCTTTTATTAATCATGAACATTTTTCAGATATTACAAAAGTTAAGTCTTGTTCCTTCTTATCTGTGGGACAAGATGTGGGCTCCTGTATGGAAGCGGTGCATGAAGCACTGTGGCAAGGGGGTATATATCCGTCCGATGTCTTCGGATTTTAAGGGTTTGTGGAACTTGTCGGTGGGGGATGGCACGTCCATCCCGAAGGGTAGCACCATCTATTGTACGGAGGCT
>ERZ1026888.1255-NODE-1255-length-11435-cov-3.929613_pt1 | contig 11435 bp, 12 predicted proteins | sample MGYA00380174_ERZ1026888 | MGnify/ENA primary metagenome ERZ1026888 (study PRJEB33269, sample SAMEA4719810) | human gut metagenome | biome: human-associated habitat; feature: organic feature; material: feces | place: Cameroon | collected 2013-10 ...
GAAAGAGTTATGTGGCACTCAGTGCCACGTAGAAAATTCAGCAGCACGAGAAAAGTTATGTGGCACTCAGTGCCACATGGAAAATTCAGTGGCACGAAAGAGTTATGTGGCACTCAGTGCCACGTAGAAAATTCAGCAGCACGAGAAAAGTTATGTGGCACTCAGTGCCACATGGAAAATTCAGTGCCACATAAGAATTATCAAAAACACGGAGGTGAAATCCATGAAAATATCCGACACCGACATTGCCAAAGCAGAACAAATGGATCTACTGACCTATCTGCAAATCTACGAACCAGGGAATCTGAAACGAGTTGCTGGGAATGAATACCGCACGATCGACCATGACAGTCTGCGGATCTCCAATGGCAAGTGGCACTGGTATTCCAAAGGGATCGGCGGATACAACGCCTTGCAGTATCTGATGAAGGTACGGGAAATGAAATTTCCAGATGCAGTGCGGCAGATCCTACAGCTGCCACCAGAGGAATATCAGAGTGTGATACCGCAAAAGCAATCAGAAAAGAAACGGGAATTTTCCCCTCCTGCCCGAAATTACAATCATAATCAAGTGATCGCCTATCTGGAGGGACGAGGGATCAGCAGAAACGTGATCTTCCACTGTATCAAAAATAAGACACTGTACGAAAGTCAGAAATATCACAGTGCTGTGTTTCTGGGAATGGACAAAGAAAATCGCCCCCGATACGGCAATATCCGAGCCACCAAAGGCGACTTCAAAGGAGAATGTTCTGGTTCAGATAAACGATATGCGTTTCGTTTGATGCCGGAACAACTGCAAAGTAATGCAGTACACATTTTTGAAGCAGCCATTGATGCTCTGAGTTTTGCGACCTATGCAGAAATGCGGAATGCTCCATGGAAAAACATGAATCTGCTGGCACTGGGCGGTGTTGCTGGTACTGGACAAAAGATCCCACTGGCACTGGAACAGTTTTTGCAGGACTATCCTCAGATCAAAACCTTGTATTTGCACCTGGACAGCGATGCACCAGGGCGTGAAGCAGCACAGCATATCACCAATTTGCTGCAAAATCAGTATCAGATCCGAGATGTTCCCCCGATCGGCTGTAAAGATGTCAATGAGTTTCTCATGAAACTCCGCTCCCAGAGCCGAAACAGAACGCAGGAGCGGCAAAGCTCCCCCTCTCTTTAAGGGAAATCGTCTTTCAGACGAAACAGGCTGCGTAGCAGCCGTTCGTAGGGCGATACACCCTGTGGGTGTTCGCTCTACGGCAAGCAACGTCTGTGTTACAACACAGACAATTTGCGATAAATCGCAAATTCTTGTTAGGGGCAAAGCCCCTAAGACCCCGATTTGAAAGAAAATAAAAATGAGAAAGGAGCAGAAAATGCGAACAAGAAATCATCGTGTTGTAGTGTGTTTTGACGACGCAGAATTTCAAGATGTTCAAGAAAAATATAAAAGATCCGGTTATCCCCGTGAAGTATTTCTCCGGAAGCTGATCGCAGACGGGACAGTTCGGGAAGCCCCGTCGGTAGATTATCCGAAGCTGCTGCTTTCCCTGAGCCGGATCGGAAACAATCTCAATCAGATCACTGCGACTGCCAATACCATTCACTACATCGATCCGAAAGCACTGGAAGAAGCGACCGGAGATCTGAAGCACATTCTGAAAGAAATCCACCGTTCTTTTTTGATCCCAGACCAAAAGCGGATCTCGGAAGAAACCGCTTCTGATTTGCAGCACATTTTTCTGGAGGTGCAGAAAGTTCTGGCGGGACAGGAAGCAGCTTCTGATCCGGACGCAGTGCTGCAATACATTCGGAATGCGGTTTCGGAACGATCGAAAAAAGACAATCAGACAGCTTGTCAGAAACGGCAGGAAGCAGACTGGAAAGAACAGCTGCGTGAAGTGCCGCCGCTGTACCAGCCGTTTCAGGAAGGAGAAGACGTATGCTAGACATTGCAGTAACGATCATGTCAATCAGCAGCTTGACATTGGCAACAGACATGATCATATACCTGATCAATGGTAAAGGAATGTTTCCTTACGCAGAGGATGTCAAATATATGCGGTATGTCTATGGCATCCTCTCTCTTGTTGTTATCGTAGGGGCATTCATTATGTTTTTTACCAAATAGTCAAAATAAAAATCGTAATGCAAAATCCTGTTATGAATATTATTGATTGGTACAGCAAAACAAAGCAAAAGGAGATCATCATGTCATACATCATCATTGGAATTGCAGCACTCATCATATACCCACTCTTAAGTATTGCTGCAATTCAAGAAAAAGCGATTTTCATCAGAAGTACCATTGTCAGTATTCTTGGTATGGCATTTGTTTTTTCCACAGGGTTTGTTCTGATTTCTTTGGTACGATGATCGGCATACCAAAACATTTGAAAGGACGGTGAGAACATGGCAACCACATCGATCTGGGCAATCAAAGGCACTGCTGCTGCGATCCGGCGAGTAGAAATGTACATTGAAAACCCAGAAAAGACAATCGAACAAACTGGACTGGAGTATCAGAGCAGTCTGCATCAGATCGATCAGAACGGCAGCATGATACACGAGTACAGTCCGGAGGAACTGGAGCAAGAAAAAGTCTGCTATGTGTCTGGTATCAACTGCACTGCTCCCAACGATGCCAGCGAAGAATTTGCAGCTGTCTATGATCTCTGGGGAAAGCCCTGCAAAGGCAGAGTGTGTTACCACGGCTATCAGTCCTTCCGGGAAGGCGAAGTTACCGCAGAACAGGCACATGAAATTGGTGTCCGGCTGGCGGAGCAGCTGTGGGGCGATCGGTTTCAGGTGGTTGTTGCAACGCATCTGAATACCGGTCACTATCACAATCACATCATGCTCAATGCCATCGCCTTTGCAGATGGGTACAAATTTGTCAACCGCAAGTCTGACTACCAGCAAATGCGGAAGGTGTCCGATGATCTATGCCGGGAGTATGGGCTGTCTGTCATTGAACACCCAGGACAAAGCGGCAAACATTACGGCGAGTGGAAAGCGGAACAGGAAGGCAGACCGACCCAGCGTGGCGACATTCGGCTGGATCTGGATGCCGCCATTGAGAAGCTGGGCAGCAAACCAATTGACCGATCCAGACGACCAACGGTGCGTGGAGATATACGGCTGGACTTCGATGCAGCTGCCATGCAGTCTGATACCGTACAAGATCTGATCCGGCAAATGGAGGAAATGGGATATACCTGGAACTTCTCCGGCAAGTATCCCAAAATCAAACCGCCTGGAAAAGACCGTTACTTTCGCCTATATAAACTGGGAGCCGGTTATGACAGTCTGGAAACGCTGGCAAAGCGAGTGCTGCATATGCAGGAAGAAACGTCCGGCAAACGCAGAATGCCGTCTACCTATTATCGCTATCACGGAAGCTTTCGCAAGCGAAAGAAAGCAACTGGTTTTCTGGCACTGTACTACTATCATTGCTATCGAATCGGTGTATTTGCAAAGCGAACATACCTCAAGTATACGCCAGAATTTCGGGAAGCACAGAAGCAGCTGCATGAAATGTCAAAGGCTGCTGCTTTTTTGCATGGTGCAGACATTCACAGCAAGGAGCAGTTTCAAAGCTACCGGGAAAAGCTGAATCAGGAAATCCAGCTGTGTGATACACAGATCAAGGAATTGCAGCAGCAGCTTGCTGTAAGCAATGACCCGGCAGAAAATGAAGCACTGGTGCATCAACTGGACAAGCTGCACCAGCAGCAACAGAATTTCGCAGAACAGAAACGACTTTGCAAAATTGTTGCCCGACAGCAGGTACAGGAAGAAGCACCGCCGCAGCCACAGGAAACTGAACCGACAGCACCGAAGAAACAAAGTGGTGCGATCGAAGTAGACTAAACTTTCGCTCTCAAAATCAAAAGAAAAAGTCATTCGCTTTTCCCCAAGAAAACGAATGGCTTTTTTCATATATATACATACGTTTATCCGCCACAGAACCCCAAGGAGATGAAATGTCATGGATCAAAGTATCCGAGCCGCAGAAGACATGATGGCTGCAAGCGGGAAAGCCATTAAGCTTACCGTAGATCTGACCACAGTTGTCCTGCGATTTGTTGGTCATTCTGCTATGGGAATGGCAGCAATGGTTGCAGCCCACATGAAAGGCAGCCGCAAAAAAGAAATGGGCGAAATTTCTGTTCGTGCCATGGTTAAACGGCAGGAACCGTTTGACATGATTGCCCTGGAGCCGCACGATGCGACAAAATTTCAGGAACTTGCCAATCAGGTCGGGCTGCTCTACAGTATCCGAGAGGATACGCCGGACTATGATGGAATGCAGGTGGACGGACTGACCTCCGTTCTCTTTCGGCAGCAGGACGCACCTCTGGTGCGGAGCATCATGGAACGATTGCAGATCAGTTCCCTGTGCAGTGCTCAGACCGCAGCAATGTATCCGTATGAACCGCAGCAGTCCCAGACACAAGCACAAACACAAACGCAATCTCAGCCATATGCCCAGCCGCAGCAGTCAGGCGTACCGCCAGTATCGACTGATACACCACCGTATCCAATGCCGGCACAAGTGCCGCCACAGAGCAGTATGACACAGATAGAGCATGATATGTATCAGCAAATGCAGACGAATCTGGCTCCCGGTCAGTCCTCCCATGAACTGCTGGTAGAGGACGGAGAACCAGAGCCGGCAAAAAAAGCGGAACCTCCGGTACAGGAAACCTCTCCGGCAGAACGTTCTGGTACTGATCCCATGTGGACGGTTCCGGAATTGGAAGTACCGCCTATACCGGAGGAGAGCAAGGAAAAAAAGCCGCTGTTTCCACAGCAGGAACAAGAATCGGCTCCCACTCCGTCCATGCCGTCTATTTTTGGCGTACAGGCAGAACTAACAAAACAGATGGAACGAAATCTGAAAAAGCCGGTACAGCGTGGCAGATCCGCAGAATTGTGAGGTGAAAGAACATGGAACAGGAATCCACATTCTCGCCAAGCAGTGCGTATCAGCAAGGCATTCTTGCCTTGCAAGAGAAATCACAGCTGCAAAACTTTTTGCAGTTTTACGCAAGATACCAGCTGGACTTGAAAAACAGTGTGCTGCTGTATCTGGCATCTCTGCAAAATCCAACTGCCGGACAAGCCAGAACCATGGAAGAATGGAATCAGGCAGGCAGAAAAATCCGGTATGGAGAAAAAAGCAGTTTGCATCTTTATGCTCCGGAAAATTTTCACGGTCGAACCAGAACCATGGAGCAGCAAGAAATGGTTCCGCTTTTCCGGGAAGATCAGACAGAGCCGAGCGAACAATACCGAAGGAATGATGCAGAACATCCATTCCATCTGGAGGATGCGACAGAAATTCCGGAAGCCAGTGCAGAGGAAATGCTGCAAATCTGTGTCAACACCGCAATCGGATTCATGCGGCAAAATGGCTGGAAGATGCCAGTCTTTGTGGAGCCAAGTGCAGAGATTCCTTTGGAAAATCCGGTGCGTTTTGACCCACGAAACAATCAACTCTGCATTGCAAAAGGAGCAGCTTATGACGATGTTGCTTTTGCAATGATGCGTGAGGTCATCTACAGCAAGCAGTATCGACACGCACAGCAGCCAGAATTTTATCTGGGCATTCGTCAAAAGGCTGCGTATGCCGCACAGGCTGCTGCCTACCAAATGGGCATTCGCAAGGAATTTCCACTGGAGATTCCAGAAATGCCGCAGGCGGAACAGTGCCTGCAAAGTATTCCGGACGGAATTCAATCTTTGCAAGAAGATTGGATCTGGATCTCTCAGCAGATGAAGCTGGAAAGACAAGGTGCCGCAGTACAAGCAACACCGACAGAAGCAGAGCAGCGTACCGGAGATCCAGAAGTGGCTGCCAACCCAGAGCCGGAAACCAATTCCCTTCCGCCGGAATTGGAAGAAGTGCTTGCCATGTTTGACAAACCGGCAGAAACTGCCGATCCGCCCATGCCGGAACCAGATATACCGGAAGAATCATCTACGCCATTAGAGCCGCCCAGTATCGACTGGGACAAAATATTTCCGGACGATCCGGCTTTGGCAGAACAAAACAGGAACTGGGATTCTGCTTTGAACTTTGGTGATTTATCCGAAGGCTCTCCAGATACCGGACGAAAGCGTCCCCAAGCCGCAGAACTTTAACGGCTGTTTCAAAACGTTAAGGAGGTGATTCCCATGCACCATACAGTCAAAAATCAGGAGCAACACGAAAAAGGAGGTGAATCCAATGGCAATGTTATCGTATGATGAAGCAATCCACATCGCCAACGTGCAGTATACGCTGGTAAAATCACAGAATATTGTGCCATTTTTAGATATGGCTCTGCGGTTTCCGGAGTACGCTAAGGAAAATATCTGCTTACTCATGGTGCAGGATCCAGAGGAAGTTACAGAATTTCGCACCCAGCGAGAGTGGCTGGAATGCGGCACACATCTGCTGCCGGACGTTCGTCCCATTACTCTTGCCTTATTCAAAAGTCAAAGTATTCTGTACGTATTCGATGTCAGTCAAACAGACCAGCAGCGTTCTTTACTGCCGCCAAACGCAGAAAAGGCATATCATGCCCTAATTCAGACACTGGGACAAGAACCGGTTGAACTGGAGGAAAGCAAAAACCGGGTTGCATACTACGATCTCACAGAAAAACAGTGGTACGTCAATCTGAAAGCCAATCACAGTGCCAGATTCCGTTCAATCGCAGCAATTCTGGTTTCTAAACTTCTGGAAAAAGAAACCGGAATCGATGCCATTGTAACGACAGATATGGTGGTATACATGCTGTGCAAAAAATATGGCATCTCGCCGGAAGGAATCAATCTGAAAGCCATGCAGGACAGTCTGCGAAGAATCACGGATACAGCAATTGCAGACAATTCCATTCGCATGGCAATGCACTGTATGACGATCCATCCGCTGCGTGATCTCGACGCATATTACCAGGGGCAGATCAAACAGCTGGAAATGGAGCGAAAACAGCAGGCAGAACAAGAGGCACTACAGGCAGAGCAGCAAAAGCAAGCAGAAGAAAAACGAATTCAGGAGATCGCCGAAAAACGGGCTGCCGTTCTGGCAGAAGAAATGGTAAAAGAAAAATTACAGGCGTACTTACAGTCCGTTCCGGAAAAGAAATCATTCTGGGAGTACTGGAAACGAGGTGGTACATCATGAAGAAGCCCAAACAGCAAAAACCGCTCTGGCTGCAAATCGTTTTGTGCGGACTTGGCTTGATTCTGATTTTTCTGTTTTCCGCTTTTACATCGCCATACTGGCACGGCAATGTCTTTCAGTTTTTTGTTGCTTTGACAAAACTGCAAGCCGGCAATCTGCACTTCACATTTTCCGGCAAGACATTAAAAATGACGTTGGTTCTGGTACTGATCCTTGTCATCGCAGTCGCTTTGTACAAATGCTGCAATCAAAGGAATTACCGACACGGAGAGGAACACGGCTCTACCAAATGGGAAGATCCCGGTTATCTCAGCCATAAGTACGGAGAAAAAGAAAAGAAAAACAGTCCCCCGCCGGAAAAGCCCTATGATCTGGAAACGGTACAGCACCCGAATCTCATTTTGACGCAAAACATGAAACTCAGCTTAAATGCACAGAAAACCCGCAGAAATCTCAATGTGCTGGTGATCGGCGGTGCCGGTGCCGGTAAGAGTATGTTCTATGCCCGTCCCAACATTCTGCAAGCCAACACAGGATATATCGTTCTGGATCCCAAAGGCGAATTGACCGAGGATTGCGGCGGTTTTCTCAAGCGGCAAGGTTACACAGTATGGGTGTTGGATCTGAAACATCCGGAGAGTTCCGACCGGTACAACCCGTTTGACTTTCTGGAAACGGAAGATGATGTGTTGCAGCTGGTAGACAACATTTTTGACAACACCACAGACAAGGAAGCCCGAAAAGGAGAACAGATCTGGGACGATTCTGCAAAATCTCTGCTGCGTGCATTGATTTTTTATGTGCGGGAGATGCTGCCGAAGGAACAGCAGAATTTTACCTCTGTTATGCGGTATTTACGCCGTGCAAAGACCGAAGAAGATGAGATGGGCAATCCAAAACCCTCTCAGCTGGACGGTGATATGCTGGAATTGCAACGAAAGCTGGAGCATGACAATAAAAAAGCGGACAGCCACCCGGCATATCGTGCCTATCAGGAATACCGCAGCGGTGCGGCGAAAACCATGCAGTCTGTATTGTTTACTCTGAATGCCAGATTATCGAAGTTTAATGTGCAGAGTATTGCAGATCTCACCAGTCAGAATGAACTGGAACTCAAGCGAATGGGCAGAGAGAAAATCGCCATTTTTGCCGTGATTCCGGACGACAATCAGTCGTATAACTTTCTGGTGGGAATGCTGTACACACAGTTGTTTCAGCAGCTGTACCGCAGTGCAGATGACTATCGGGGAAAAAAGCTGCCGGTTCCGGTGCATTTTCTCATGGACGAATTCGCCAATGTTGCACTGCCCAAAAGTTTTGAAAGCTTACTGTCCACTATGCGGCAGCGGCAGATTTTTTGCTCGATCATCCTGCAAAATCTCTCGCAGCTGAAAGCACTCTATGAGAAACAATGGGAATCTATTGTGGGTAACTGTGATTCTTTTCTCTATCTGGGCGGGAATGAACAGAGTACCTTTGAGTATGTTTCCAAACGTTTGGGAACAGAAACCATTGACATTGATTCCTACTCGCAGTCCAAAGGAAGAAATGGCAGTTCTTCCAAAAGCACACAGCTGCAAAAAAGAGAACTGATGCTTCCGGATGAAGTCGGACGACTGGACAACAAGTATGCCATCTACATCATGCGTGGCGAGAATCCAATTCTGGATTTGAAATACGATGTGTTTCACCACCCCAACTTTTCCGAGATCGCTCTGGGCGGTGCAGAACCTTACCACTACAGTGAGGAAAAGATCGCAGAGCGGGAGCAGCGGCAAAGAACATGGGATTTGCAGGAGCGAGAAGCAATCCAGAGAAAAAATACTGCTGAGTTGGATGCTTTTTTCCACGACCATGCCGCAGAGGACGGCAGTATCGAACTAGATTTAGACGAATTAGACTACTCATCAGAGGAACTGATGCAGTATGCAGCATCTCTGATGCACACAGGAAAGGAAAAAACACAATGAAAACAACAGATCTGAAAAACAAGAACTGGAGAAACGTAAAGTGGCTGATCACATACATGGCAGTCGCAGTCAGTGCCGTGCTGATGTCAATGACGGTATTTGCAGACAGCACCACAGCAGCACTGGATTCTATGACCAATCTGATCGACATTATTGTTCTGATCGTGCGGTTGGTTGGTGTCGGTTTTGCCATTTTCGGCATCTACGAATTCTCTACTGCTATGGCATCCAGAGATGCTTCTCAGCGTGGTACCGGTATTGTGTGTATTGGTGCAGGATTGCTGATGATTTTCGGCAAGGAACTGCTGAACTCGATCGGTGTCACCTGGTAAACCGAATGAAGCCACACAAAAAGGAGGATTTGTATGCAGGAAATTGCAACCTATTTAAGAGCAGTCCTCGACATTTTCAATAACCTAATGTCGGAAGTTGTCGGTATTCTGACAACCGGTCCAGAAGCATTCAGTGATACCCTATATAACCTGACAGATGTGCTTGCCACCAGTTTTCAGGCAATCGGCACAACGATGGTGATCCTGTTCTTTTTCATGAATATGATCTCCACCTACAGCAGCATGACCGAGATGAAACGTCCGGAGATCATCTTTAAGGAAATTTTTCGGCTGGTGATCTGCAATCTGGTAGTTGTCAATGCGTTCCCGCTGGTGATGAAAATCACCACGATTGGAAACAGCATCATTCTTTCCGGATACAATTCTGCATGGCAGTACACCGGTGCCTTTGCGGGATTGCAGCTGGATTCCACACTGGAAAACGCCCTGAGCAATCAGAGTTTCGGTCTTTTGAATTTGGGGATTCCGCAGATTGTCACGGTATTGGTTGCTGACGTGCTTCTGATCGCCATCGCCATTGCCGCCATATATATGCTTGTAGCTGCTTATGGGCGTATCTTTCAATGCTATATGTACATGGCGATTGCTCCCATTCCGCTCAGTACATTTGCCTGCCGTGGCACTGCTGATGTGGGAAAGCATTTCTTAAAAAGCTACTGCGGTGTGATGCTGCAAGGTCTGATTCTGGTATTGGCAATGCTAATCTTCTCTGTCTTTTTCCAGAGCGGTGTCGCCATTGACCAGAATGAAACCGATGTAGTTGTTATGATCCTGAAATTCGGTGTATTTGTACTGGTGCGGTTGTTTACATTGATCGGTGTGATCAAATCCGCAGACCACATTGTCCAGCAAATGCTGGGACTGTAACGGAGGTGCTTATGGACATTCGTATGAATAAGGAGATCCAGGACTACAAGGAAACCACATTCGGCATTTTTACGCTGCGGCAAACCATTTGTGCCGGCATCATGTGTCTGTTGGCTGTGTTCTTTGCTTTTCGGCTAAAAAGCGTTCTGGATCAAAATCTGATGCTGTTTTTGTATCTCATTCTCGCCGCTCCATTTTTGGTGATTGGCGATTTTTTTGGCAGCTTTTTTAAGAAGAACTACGGAACAAACACGTATGGATTTGTTGTTATGGTTTTCCGGTATCTTGTAGAACCCAGACAGCTGAAATACGTTGGCAGAAATGTCATTGCAGAAATGGCGAAAGAGCAAAAAGAAGAAACAGAAAGAAGGGAAAGAATTGAAAAAATTCGGAAAGCGATCTCATTCCGAGGTCGTAAAGCACACGATTCCGACCAGTGTACAGAAAACCATTCCGGTACAGGCGATCTGGAAGGACGGGATATTCCAGAGCGGCAGGACGTTCAGTAAGACGTTCCGCTTTGAGGATGTCAATTATCAGATTCAGGACAACGAAGGAAAGAAACGTCTGTTTCTCTCTTATTCCGCTTTGCTGAACGGTTTTGAATCGGATGATGTCTTTCAGATCACCATCTACAATCACAAGAGAAACACCGCAGAATTGCGGGAAAAAGTGCTGTTTCCGCAGCAGGATGACGGATTGAATCTCTATCGGGACGAATTTAATCAAATGCTGTTGGATCATGCCAATGAGGGAAACGGTATTGTGCAGGACAGATACCTGACGATCACTTCTTCTCAGGAAGAAATGAGCATCGTTCGCAATCAGTTTTCCAGAATGGGAATCGATTTGCAGCAACGGCTTTCAGAACTGGGTTCCAGCTGCACACCGCTGAACTGTCGGGAACGGCTGCAAATGCTGCATGACTTTTATCGTCCCGGCGAAGAAACCATCTATCACTTTGATTTTCAGGAAACCAAGCGGCTGGGGCATGATTTTCGGGACTATATTTGCCCGGACAGCATGGAAAAGAATCTGGATTATCTGAAAATCGGTGGCAAAAAGTTCTGC
>ERZ1026888.1256-NODE-1256-length-11433-cov-18.863157_pt1 | contig 11433 bp, 8 predicted proteins | sample MGYA00380174_ERZ1026888 | MGnify/ENA primary metagenome ERZ1026888 (study PRJEB33269, sample SAMEA4719810) | human gut metagenome | biome: human-associated habitat; feature: organic feature; material: feces | place: Cameroon | collected 2013-10 ...
GGAACACGAAGCCATATTCCTTGCAATGGCTTACAATTTTCTTAAAAACATCTTCCTGTGCCATGATTAAATCTTATTTTTTTCAAATTTTCGGCAAAGATACTCCTTTTTCTCGAAAAAATGTTGTATTTTTGCCATAAATTAATAAAATAAGTATTAAAAGCTATATATGAGCGACGAAATTAAAGATAAAAACGGTCTTGAAGAGGAAAATTCTCCTAATTTGGAAAATTCTTCTGCAGAATCTGAACAGGATGCTGCTGAAGATGCCAATGAGGAGATTTCGACCGAAAAACATTCCGATTATAAGCCGGTGAACCGATTCGATGCTTCTGCTGTACATCACCTCAGCGGAATGTATCAGAACTGGTTCCTCGACTATGCATCGTATGTTATCCTCGAACGTGCCGTTCCTCATATTGAGGATGGTTTGAAACCGGTACAGCGACGCATCCTCCACTCTATGAAGCGCATGGACGATGGAAGATACAACAAGGTTGCCAATATCGTGGGACATACCATGCAGTTTCACCCTCACGGTGATGCGTCTATCGGAGATGCTTTGGTACAGATGGGACAGAAAGACCTGCTCATCGATACGCAGGGTAACTGGGGAAACATTCTTACGGGCGACCGAGCTGCTGCTCCCCGATATATCGAGGCACGCCTTTCAAAGTTTGCTCTCGACGTGGTTTTCAATCCTAAAACCACCGACTGGCAACTCTCTTATGATGGCAGAAACAAGGAGCCTATCACGCTCCCTGCCAAATTCCCGCTGCTCCTGGCACAAGGTGCCGAGGGTATTGCCGTGGGATTGAGCAGTAAGGTTTTGCCACATAATTTCAATGAGATTTGCGATGCTGCCGTCCACTATCTCAAGGGCGAGCCATTCCAACTCTATCCCGACTTCCCTACAGGCGGTGCCATCGATGTAAGTAAATACAATGATGGACAGCGAGGGGGTGCATTGAAGGTAAGAGCCAAGATAGACAAGCTCGACAACAAGACACTCGTTATCAGCGAGATACCATTCAGTAAGACTACAGGCAGCCTCATCGATTCTATCACCAAAGCGGTAGAAAAGGGTAAGATTAAGGCACGCAAGGTAGATGATGTTACTTCGGCAAATGTTGAGATTCTTGTGCATCTGGCACCAGGAACCTCATCAGATAAAACGATGGACGCACTCTACGCTTTCAGCGATTGCGAAATCAACATCTCGCCCAACTGCTGTGTCATCGAAGACAACAAGCCTGTATTCCTCACCATCAGCGATGTGTTGCGCCACAGCGTAGACCGCACAATGGGATTGCTGCGCAAGGAACTGATGATCAGAAAGGGTGAATTGGAGGAACAGCTCTTCTTCTCTTCTCTCGAACGGATTTTCATCGAAGAACGTATCTACAAGGAGCGAAAGTTTGAGCAGAGTAAGAGTCAGGATGAGGTTGTTGCCTTCATCGATTCAAAACTCGAACCATTCAAGGACAAACTCTTTACTGCCGAAGTAGACGGTAAGGGTATGGTAGAATATGCCTTCCATCGGGAAATTACCCGCGAAGATATTCTCAAGCTTCTGGAAATCAAGATGCAGCGCATCCTTAAATATAATAAGGATAAGGCAGATGAACTGCTGATGAAGATTAAGGCTGAACTTGCTGAGATTGAGAACGACCTGGCTCACATGACTGATGTTACCATCAACTGGTTTGAATATCTCAAGGGAAAATACGGCAAGAACCATCCTCGCAAAACTGAAATAAGAAACTTCGATACCATTGAGGTTACCAAGGTGGTAGAGGCTAACCAGAAACTCTACATCAACCGTCAGGAAGGATTCGTTGGTACAGGGTTGAAGAAGGATGAATTCGTATGCAACTGCTCCGACCTCGATGACATCATCATCTTCTATAAGGATGGCAAGTTTAAAGTCACCAAGGTAGCAGACAAGATATTCGTCGGTAAGAATATCCTCCATGTTCAGGTATTCAAGAAGAACGACAAGCGCACCATCTACAACTGTGTTTACCGCGACGGCAAACAAGGCGATTACTTCATCAAGCGATTCAATGTAACCGCCATGACCCGCGACAAGTTGTATGACATCACCCAGGGCACACCTGGCAGCCGCGTCATTTATTTCACCGCCAACCCGAATGGTGAGGCAGAAATCATCAAATGTACGATGGAGCCAGACCTGACGAAGAAGCGCCAGAGCATCTTCCTGGAGAAGGATTTCTCAGACATTCTGATCAAGGGACGTGCTGCCAAAGGTAATCTCCTGACCAAGCGTACCATTCGACGCATCGGTCTGAAGAGTCACGGTCACAGCACGTTAGGAGGCAGAAAGGTTTGGTTCGATCCAGACGTAAACCGCATCAACTACGATGAGAACGGCCGCTTCCTGGGCGAATTCAATGATGATGATTCTATCTTGGTTGTACTCGACAACGGTGAATTCTACATCACCAATTTCGATGTCAACAACCACTACGAGGACAACATCATCCGCTTAGAGAAATGGGATGAGCACAAGATATGGACGGCTATCCTCTACGATGCCGACAATCAGGGATATCCATACATCAAGCGATTCACAATGGATGCCACCAAGCGCCATCAGAATTTCATGGGCGAGAACCCTAACTGCAAGCTCATCTTGCTTACCGATACGGTTTATCCACGCATCAAGGTTACTTATGGCGGTGTGGATGCCATCCGTCCTGCCGAAGAAATCGATGCCGAACAGTTCATTGCGCAGAAGAGTTTCAAGGCAAAGGGTAAGCGTCTCACGACATGGAAGATTGAAAGTATCGAGGAACTGGAACCAACCCGATTCCCAGAACCTCCTTCTGAGGATAATGATGAGGAACAGGATGGTTCTGACTCAGAAAATGAAGGTGAAAACCTGGATCCGGATGCTGGCAAAAGCGAGCAACAGGTGATTGACGAACTGACCGGTCAGACCAATCTCTTCTCTGAAAAAGATTTCGAAGAAGATCAGAAGGATAAAGACTGGTTATCGAAGCAATAAAAAAAGCTGTAAGAAAAGCAGCAAGAAAAGCGCTAAAGAAAAGCGCAAAAGAAAAGCAGCAAGAAAAGCTGTAAGAAAAGCGCCCATCATAAAAAAAAGAGCTTAAGCCCCTAAAAGCTTAAGCCTTTTTTTTATTATCTTGCTATTTGCATTTCTGTATTTCGCGTTTCTGCGTTTCAGCGTTTTGCATTTCAGCGTTTCGCATTTCTCGTTTCAGCAAAAAAGAAGCCAGCCCCCCTCCTGCCCCCGTTCCAGGCGATTCCATCGCCTGTCCCCCAGCAGTCAGTAGCCTTCATTTTTACCTTTTATATCCCGCCAGCTTTTTCAGGCAGTATTCCTTAAAGTCATTCCAGTGGTAATAAGGAGCCACATCGCTCTTGATAGGCAAAGTAGCCTCATCTTCATTCAAAAGCACCTTTACCAATACATCATTCGCCTTGTTTCTATAAAAAACGAACTGCAGGTTGGTAGCCATCGGGGTAATCTTATAATCCCACCACTGGGTAGCAATCTTCTCCGGATCCTTAATCTCCTCGCCATATCCATTCAAATCCAGCAAACAGGTAAGCGGAGTAACCATTGTATCGTGTCCATATCTCAATGTAGCACCCGGATGCGGAAGAGCGATGCAACTATCTGCCTTCTGAATGATATTCCTCAAGAGATTGCGCTGGGAGAATGGCTGCACATTGCCCGTATAAGGCGAGTTGCCGTAAGCCATCTGCCACCAGATGTTGGCATTCAGCCAGTTCTGATACAGTTCCTCCTCCGTAAAGAGGTCATAGAGCGAAACCTTGCCTCTCAGTTCCGTGCCTTGGATTGAGCTTGCCATCTCATAAAGTTTTCTGTTCAGGTCACTCTGGTTGATATTCTGCTTTACCCAGGCAGGGTCGTTGAACAGTTCCTGCATCACACGGCTATAGCTAACGTGCTTCTGTGCAAATTCCTGCTGTGCCACCTTGATACCCACGCTATGCTTCAAGCTATCCAGGTATCTGTCGCCCTGGTTCATATAATACATATCATGCTCGCTGGCATCATGGAAGATATGAAGTTTCGGATTGATACGCAGCATCTGCTGCAAACCGTTCTCCATAGAGAGGATGCATCGGATTACCAAAGTACTTCGGGCCTCAATATTCGTATTACCGGCAAAAATCTCAGGGAATCGCTCCATCATTCTTCTGGTGATACCCTGATGCTGGAGAGCTCCGAGCGGAGTCAGTTCGCCATCGCGCCCCTTCGCCTCCTCACGAATCATCTTCACCTTAGCCAGCGTTTCCTCGCCCTTAGCTGTCAGTTTGCCCTCCTGCTTCGCTTTGAGCAGAGAGAAATAAGGCACATCATAAGCCTGTTTGCCTATCATATAGCGGGAACCATGCCGCCCATAATGGCTCAGATAGAAAGGCTTATAACCTTTAGGAGCCGCAGTCAACTGCTTCTGAGGACCACGATAAGCTACATAGTTACTACCCGAAAGCGTAATATCCCGCTTGAAATCCTCTTGCGGAGTCTGTGCTGTCAGAGGCATCGTCAATGTAAGAGATGCCAACAATAATAGATTCTTTGTATTCATTGTTATCATATATTTTTGTTTTGGAAACATACAGTCTCATTTAATTCCAATTCATCAGTTTTCTCAGGAACGGAAGCAATTCTGCTGCCATCTTCCTATGCTGCAACATACTAGGATGCCAGCTGGCGCCATAGCCTAAATCTCCTTTCTGGAAACTGAAATCAAAACGGTAAATGTTCTTATCGGTTTTATTGGCATCAGCACAGATTCTATCAAGCACAGTTCGCTGCTTGCTACTCTCCTTCTCGCCGAGCATCGGACCTGTCAACATCACAATCTTTGCATGAGGATACTTGCTACGTACCGTTTTAAGAAACATGCGATAATTCTTCTCGTAGAGTTGAATATCATAATTCTTGGTAGAAAGATCGTTCGTACCCAAATTGATGCAGACCAACTGAGGCTGATACTTGGCAAAATCCCATTTTTCATCATGCTGGTCAAATAAGGTATATTCATATTGCCAAGGCATGTTATCGGCATCACCTGTCTTCGGACCATTATAATTACGATATACACCGATACCACTGCGGGAGATAGAAGTATGCTGAGCTTTCAGACTGTCACTTACGATATTGGCATAAGTAAGCCAATGGTTCTCCGTTTCATCCTCAAAAGGATCAGACATGTTGATACTTTCTACACCATAACCGCAGGTGATGGAGTTTCCGATAAATTCAATCTTCCGTTCCGGGAGAGCTGGAGCCTCAACAAGATGACATCCCTTATCAAGAACAAATCCTCTGAATTCCGGTTTGCGGAACAAGCCTTCTATCACATACATCACCCTAGCATGATGCACCCCCTTTGGCAAAGCCGCAGCCAGGGTTACAACCGAATCGCGTTCGGCATTAAAGCCCACTTTGAAAGGTTCGCAACCATCAATCTGCGCCATGAAATATCCCGATTTCGGGCGACACAGCATTTTCAGAGAAGACCCTTGAAAACTAGCCTCAATCGTAGTTCCCGGATAATTGAAACTGGCTACATCAGGATTCTTAGCAAAGCTCACACGCCCAACATACTGAATCATCGGATGAGAAGCCTTTACGACCTCTCCCCCAATAGGAAGAGTAGTTGATTTCTTCACATTTCCAGCCATCATCGTGGAAGAAACGATCAATGTAGCCAGCATCATAACCCATACTTTTTTCATATTTCTGTTATTTAGTTTTTATCTGTCCTTACCATTCTGCCTTCATTTTTGCAAAGTAAAGCCAAAATGGTATCTGTTTGCAAAATTACCATTATTTCTCGTAAAAAGCAAGTAAAACCATCATTTTTTTCATTTTTATTCTTTTTATTCAAATTATTATTGTATCTTTGCACCCACAAATGCGCTTGTGGCGAAATTGGTAGACGCGCTAGACTTAGGATCTAGTGGTTTAGGCCGTGTAGGTTCGAGTCCTATCAGGCGCACCGAAGAAAATCCTAACTGCTTGATAATAAGCGGTTAGGATTTTTTCTTTTCCATTTTTGGCAACATTTTGGCAACATAATTCCAGGCAGTTTCACACAAAGAAAGTCCAGCAAGCGCTGTTCTCCAGCGTTCACAGGTCCATCATCATGTATGGGTTTTCTTAATTGTGCCATATTGTTTTGTTTTTAAATTAATACCTGCCACTCTCCGTGTTTTCTTCCGCCAACACGTTTCAGCAAGCCTTTCTTCTGTAATTTTGCTATAATGAATTTTACTCCATCCTCCGTAATATTACCTAGTGCATTAGCTGCATCTACTCTGGTTGCCTTAGGATTGCCTTTAAAGTATTCCAATACTTCCTTTTGGGTAGTATCCAAATTCTTTTGGGTAGCAATTTCACTCTTTTGGGTAGCAATTTCTCTCTTTTGGGTAGTACTTATATCCTCTAATTGCTCCTTTTGGGTAGCAGAATCGCTCTTTTGGATAGTTCTCGGTATCGCTACCTTAAACTCTTTTCCGTTTACGTCGTTTTCCAACCGAATATTAGGATATTCTGCAAGAATACGCACGATGCCCGAACCTATACCTTTATAATATAAGGCATTGGTGGCAAAGGTGGCCATATACGGATTACGCTGGTAGGTCTTGCCATTGCGTATATCCTCTTCTGTTAGTCCGCCAGCCAAAGCTCCAGGACTGATAACCTCCACTCTGTTGTCAAAGACGAAAAGGCGGATGGGAGCAGGACGAAGCAAATCACGATGCACAAGTGCATTTTGAACAACTTCTTCCAGAACCTCTTCTGCTATCTCCAACTTGCCTAACGTATTGAACGATGCACCTTCTTCCTGCACATTGTGCAGATTGGCTTTGAGAAAAGCCATGCTCTTGTTGTAAAGCTGTGGCATATTGCCCAATATTTCTTTGGAGTCACGATATTGTGTGCCTGCGAGAGCATTTCCGAAGAATGATACGGCTTTTACCATGCAAGTTGGACAATTGTACTCTGGGTGTTTACCGAAAAACAGATAGCCGGCAAGTGTCGGTACGCCATGATGGTTAAGAATATGTATATTCTTTAACACCTGCTCTGCCTTACCTCCAAATCCGTCTAATGTCGTGGCATAAACCTTCTGAAGGTATTCGTCAATGGCGTAGCGGTCAAGATCATTAAACGTCGTACCGTTCACACCTGCGGCATCTGGTTGAAAACTGCCTGAGTCTTGAAACAGGGCAAGAATCTCCGAGTTCTCTGTAATGCGACGTTTATCGGCTCCTTGCTTCACCCAAATTTCTCCGTTGAGATTCTTGTAAGGCTTGTTTTTACCTTCCTCGACAGAACATATCAGGAAATGCTTTTCTTCCACGCGCACAACCTCCGTTTCAATGTAGATGGTTGGTCGCACTTGCTCATTGGCCGCATTGCCAAGTTCACGACTGATTACCTGAATCTCGTCGTATGACAGACCTACAAGCTTGCCACATTTGTCTTCCACACCAAAGAGGATTACTCCACCTTTGGTATTGGCAAAGGCAATCATCTCTTTTGCTATTTCCTTCTGCGAAGTAAACGATTCCTTAAACTGTACCTTAGTGGTCTCACCACAAAGACACAGGTCTTTAAAAGTATCTTCTGTCATCATGCAATCATTTAATACTTGTTCCACTTCTCTATTTCTTGCTCGACCATGGTGATGGCTTTGCGCTCATATTCTATGGCTTTTCCCATCGCAGAACTATATACCATAACTTTATCATGAATATCATCCATAACCTTTTTATCTATAATAGGTACAGGAATCAATTTAAGGTGTGGCGGCTCTACATGCTGTATTACAGAGCCAAAGATATATCTTTGAATCAGTTTCTTACCATATTTAGAAGCCAGAAAAGCATATACATAGCCTGCTCTGAGGATGTCATTCGGAGTTATCCGAATGACATCCTCAGAAGCAAGCTTCTGAGCATGTCCGGCATGCGCCCAAGCGACATTACCAATGGTACCAGAGCGTGGCAATAGTATAGTACCTTCTTTGATCATTAGAGCTTCTATATTTGCTGTTTTTTTAGAAGACAAGCGTTTCTCACTATCAGGAGTAGCAAGGAATATGTCTGCACCCCCCAAGAAAGTGATACCTTTTTTAACATAATATCTTTTGAATATGTCTGGGCGTGAAATATTTGAACATACTTCACCTAACGATTTCCACTCATAATGTTCTTTTATATATTTATCAATATCCTTACCTTCAGATATATGAAAAAAAGCTTCAAATCTTTTATTTATAGAGGTCAGAATCTCTTTAGACGACACCTTACCCAAACAGCTTTCTTTAAACGGCATAAGAAACAATGTGTCAAAATAGCCAATCGCATATTCAAGCGCATCTGAAGCTTCCTCTCTCAACCTCGCAGATTTTTGAATTAAATCATCAACCTCTTGCTGGAAGGTGTCGGGGAATATTGGTACTAAAATCTTTTTTATACCAGGTGATTCTATATATCTAACAACAGAACCAGATGCATTTGTATTTAATTGTGCCTTACCATATTTTCCCGAGATGAAAGCATATATAAAACCTGTATGTTCAGTTGTTCTTATTCGACATACATTATTGGCATAACACGCTCCATTCTGAAACTTAGAAACAAGGCGTGTATTGCCAATAGTTCCAAATCCTGTCACAAGAATATCGTTTTCTTTTACCAATAAGTTGAGCGATTGAGCTTGTCCCTTGTATATATATACAGTACTTCTCTCTGAAGCCGCTTGAACATCAGAACTCTGAAAATATGGGACAGCGCGAGGCGTATTCTTACAGAATTGACGCTTAAATACAGGAGGATTGAACACTTCTGCCAAAGAAGACAATGCACAACATTGTTTTTCATTATTTTCGAGTTGTAAACTCAAATAAGATGAATTGTTAAGATAGTGTTTGCCTTCAAATCGATTATTATGCTTATATATTAGCTTAGTATTTACTTTGGAAATTATCATAATAAGCCCTCCTTAAATTCCTTATACGCCTTCGCCACCTTTGGCAGGTCATCTGCCAAGTGCTTGATACGTTCTCTACGTTGTCTTACTATCTCACGTCCGTTATCAGCGTATGTGAGCCACTTCTTGTAATGTTCAAACAGAATTTCGGCTCCGTCATCGTCCTTTTCATATACAGGAACGCCACGACGATCTTTGCCTACCTGTTCTACAATTGCCATAAATACGTCATAGTCCTCATTTGCAATAGGCACAAGCATTTCAGCATCCGTCTTCTTCTGAAGGAAGAGGAGCGATGCCTGCACACCTACCTGTGGCAAGAATGTCTCTACTGGCAAATCCACACTTGCCAGGAGTTTGAAATGCTGGAGAATCCACAAACGTACACTCTCTGTATTTGGATTGCCCAAAATACCATCAGGCAATACGATTGCCATTTTGCCGCCAGGCTTCAAGAAGTTGTAACATGCCTCAATAAAAAGTACTTCTGGAGCCTTGCTGCTCAATTCATATCGCGCAGCAATCTCCTGATCTACTTCTACTTTCGTACCAAACGGAGGGTTCGTAAATACCATATCAAACTTGCCCTGTGCGTTTGTTGCAGGAGTTTCAAAATGGAAATCACGGTCGGCACTGTGACTGATACTTTCATTTACAGCCTCAGCAATATGAGGAACATCTGGTTTGCTACCATAAGGATAATCCAGAGAGTTGATGTTATAGATATTTGAATGTCCGTCACCAGCCATCACCATATTCATACGTGCAGCCTTCTTCAAGTCCGGGTCGAAATCGAAACCGAATATCATCTTCTCGGCATACTCTCGAACAGCATCATCCACTTCAGCAGAGTTCAGTTTGGCTTCAAGGTGCATCTCGTCCAATTCCGGATAGAAATTACGGGCTATCTTGTGGCGCACATGGTCGAGTACCATCACAAGGAAACCACCCGAACCACAAGCAGGGTCGAGCACACGACAATTCTGATCGGGATCAAGCATTTCAACCATACATTTGATAATATTACGAGGTGTAAAGAACTGACCAGCCTCCTGCTTCAGCGTGTTGCTTACAATGGTTTCATAAGCTGTACCCTTCACGTCAACCGTAGCATCAAGGAAAGAATACTTTGCCAGTTCACTTGCTACAAAAGCAAGACCACGGTCGGAGAGCGTAATTTGCTCATTACCATCGAACACATCCTTAAAGACATGACTGTCCTTCAAATCCTCGAAGATTCCCTTGATTCGCTCAGCAACAGCATGCTGACCTTCTGGAGTATTCTGTTCTTTCACACCCACCCAAAAACGACGGCGATAACTATTGCCCTCTCTTGCATCAGAGAAGCGACGTTTCTCGTCATAGAGCTTGCAGAATATCAGGTTGAGAAGTTCCCAAAAGGCAGTTTTCTTCATACCCTCGTTACCATAGATATAATCATGACAACGCTTAAAGGTCTTGACAAGCGATTCATTGGCAGGTTTGCGTGGCACAGCTCTTTCGCCTTGTTTTTCAAGGTCTTCAAGTGTCTGTCCCTCGGCAGGGAAATCAGAAATGGCCTCACAGGTTACCTGTCCGAAATCATCTTCAAAGGCATGTACATATTGCAGGTCTTCACCGTTTGTCCAACAGGCAAACTCGCAATCTGTAGTACTCAGAATATTTTCTGTTGTAGCCTCAACACCGGCCTTTTTATCAGTTGGCTTCACTTTGGCATCTTTTGCTACAATGATAAAGCGGATTAGCTCATCTTCATCATGGGCACGACCAGCATTAAAGATGGCCAAATCCACTTTTTGAGTTTTGTTCTTACCAGTATCAACATCCTCATACTTCACCTTATAGTCACGCTCCATATCCTCAGAAGCGAAACCATATTCTTCCGTCATCATTGCAATCATCGACTGCAAAGTCATTTCTTTTTCTGTGGCTTTCACCACACGATTAGTGAGTGAACACACCATTTCATTCTCACCAAGAACAATCTCGTTATTATGAGAAGTCTCTATGTTTTTTTCTACTGTTGCCATTTTATTTGCAAAATTAATAAATTAATTCGAAGCAGTATCCATTTTGCTTCATCCAAGTTGGTCCAAGTTTAAATCTATCTGTTTGACCTGAAAATTGGCATACTCGCATCATTTCGTCGCTATAGGCGAAGGCATCTTTATATAAAAGGCGTCATCTGTTGAGGAATTAATCAGTTCCTTCACATCAACCTGTAAAGCCTTCGCTATTTCAAACAACGTTTCCAAACTTGGCTGTGCTGTATTTGTACACCACTTAGATATGGTTGCAGGATCTTTGTGTAATTCTCCTGCAAGCCATTTGGCAGTACGTTTTTTCTCTACCAGCACTAGTTTAATCCTATTTAAGTCTTTTTGATCCATGACCTTTATTTAAAT
>ERZ1026888.1258-NODE-1258-length-11426-cov-26.609181_pt1 | contig 11426 bp, 13 predicted proteins | sample MGYA00380174_ERZ1026888 | MGnify/ENA primary metagenome ERZ1026888 (study PRJEB33269, sample SAMEA4719810) | human gut metagenome | biome: human-associated habitat; feature: organic feature; material: feces | place: Cameroon | collected 2013-10 ...
CGATGAGGAAGTAGCCCGGGAAACCCATGGTCTTCATCACGTGGAGCTCGAAGTTTACGTGCTCGTCTACATTCTCGGGCAGCGGGTCGCCATAAAGTTTTTTGGCTCCCTCGTAGGCAAGGTGGCGCAGATATTCTGCCTCAAACTTGATACGGTATATCTTATCGTAACCGCCCAATCGGTCGATAACCTTCTGACCTTCCTCTGGTGGCAGCGGGTTCTTGCCGTTCTCATCAGAGGTAAACTCCTTGTAGAGGTCTTCTTCTGATACCTTCTGGCGCAACTGCTCCTCGGTACCGAAGCTCTCCGGAATCGGGAAGAAAGGCATGATAGGACCATGGTCGATGCTGTAGATTTCTACCTTATCCAATACTTCGAGGGTATTGGAAAGTGCTTCGGGAATATCCGAGAACACATCGTTCATCTCCTGGCGGGTCTTGAACCATTCCTGCTTGGAATAGCGCATACGGTTAGGGTCGTCGAGATCCTTTCCTGTAGCGATACAGAGCAGATGGTCGTGGGCCTCGGCAGTTTCCTTATCCTCGAAGTGGCAGTCGTTGGTGCACACCAGCTTGATGTTAAACTCCCTTGCCATCTTGATGAGTTCCTTGTTGGCACGCTGCTGCAACTCGTAAGCCTCGCGGTTGGCAAGCAGACTTGGATCATCGGGCACTTTATGCCGCTGGAGCTCGAGATAGTAATCATCGCCAAAGAGGTTGTGGTACCACTGGCAAGCCTCGCGGGCTCCTTCCAGGTCGCCATGCAGAATCTTGGATGGCACCTCGCCTGCAATACATGCCGAACAGACGATGAGGTCTTCGTGATACTTCTCCAGATCGGCACGGTCGGTTCGTGGGCGCATGTAGTAACCATCCACCCACGAATTGCTCACCAGCTTGATGAGGTTCTTGTATCCATTATAATTCTTGGCAAGTACAATGAGGTGGTAACCGCTCATATCGCCCTTATCCTTCTCTCGGTCGGCCTTGGTTCGGCGTGCCACATACATCTCGCAGCCTATGATAGGCTTGAAAGGTTCGAGTCCCTCCTTCTTGCGGTCTTTATTAACCTTGCCGCAATAGTCGGTGAGTTCCTTGATGCCGAACATCACACCGTGGTCGGTTACCGCCATACCCTTCATGCCGTCCTTGATGGCCTTATCTACCAGATGCGGTATCTTCGACTGGCCATCGAGGATGGAGTATTGGGTGTGTACATGCAAATGAACAAAATCTTCCATTATCTGTTTAAAATTCTAATTTTGACAACAAAGTTACGGCGAAATATTGGAAAAGCCAAAAGAAATATGCGAAAATATTGAAAAAGGTAAAAGAAACCCACAAAAAATTTGCAAAAGTGATAAAAATGCCGTACCTTTGCACCAATAAAAACTTAATCCTACTATATGGGACAGAAAATAAAGAAATTTAAAAAGATAAGATTGCACCGCGAAGGTACCGATCAGCTGGTAACCGGAGCGATAGCATTAGTAGCCATTGCGGCTATATTGTGGACAACCCTAGACAACAAGATTCCGTTCTGGGCTTTTGTTGTTGTGTTCGGCACGGTATATGGTATCGTGCTCAACTTCTACCGTTGTCCTATCAGATACCTCAACGTAGAGGATACTTCGAAACTGGTAGTAGCACCAGCCGACGGAAAGATTGTGGTAATAGAAGAGGTAGAGAATGCTCCCTACTTCGGTGACCGCCGCCTGATGATTTCCATCTTCATGAGCCTCTGGAATGTTCATGCCAACTGGTTCCCGGTGGATGGTAAGGTGAAATTCGTGAAGCATGTGGACGGCAACTACCACAAGGCATGGCTGCCTAAGGCTAGCGAGGAAAACGAGCATGCCGACGTGATGATTACCACACCTGAGGGAGTGGATGTACTGTGCCGCCAGATTGCCGGTGCAGTAGCACGACGCATCGTAACCTATGCCAAGGAAGGGGAAGAATGCTTCATCGACGAGCACCTGGGATTCATCAAGCTGGGTTCACGCGTGGATGTCTACCTGCCTGTAGGTACAGAAGTATGCGTAAAGATGGGACAGTCAACTACGGGCGACCAGACCGTCATCGCTAAATTGAAATAACATATTGACAGATAGAAAGCAAGCCGGAACTTACTTCCGGCTTTCACTCTATCATAATATACAGTAAAGAAATGAGTATCAAGAAACATATTCCAAACACGATAACCTGCTGCAACCTGGTTTCGGGCTGCATCGCAACATCGTTTGCCTTCGGCGGAAACCCAAAGATGGCATTGTTATGGATTATCATCGGAGCCGTATTCGACTTCTTTGACGGCATGAGCGCCCGCCTGCTGCACGTTTCATCGCCAATAGGTAAGGAGCTCGATTCACTGGCAGATGATGTAACCTTCGGTGTGGCTCCTGCCACCATCGTATTCTCACAGCTCTTTGTGATGGAATATCCGGAGTTTCTGGAGCCTCTGCGCCCATGGTTGCCTTACGCAGCCTTCATCATCGCAGCCTTCTCGGCATTGCGCCTGGCTAAGTTTAATCTTGATGAGCGCCAGACTACCTCTTTCATCGGTGTTCCTACACCAGCCAACGCCCTGTTCTGGGGTTCGCTGATTGTGTTCAATCCAAGCTGGCTCGAAGGGTATGCGTGGTCGGTACTCATCATCCTGGCTCTGATTCTCATCACCAGCTATCTGCTGGTTTGCGAGATGCCTCTTTTCGCCTTGAAGTTCAAGCAGTGGGGTTTCAAGGGCAATGAGGTAAAATATGGCTTTGCCGCGCTCACCCTCATCATCCTCGCTACTTCGGTAGCACTCGATGGTCTGACCGGCTTCCTCACCGGCTGGTGGCTTGTCATCGTGGCATACGTCATCATCTCGGCGATTATTTATCTGAAGAAGAAGTAAAAGAAATCTCCTTTATTGGGATATTTAGGTATTTAGATTTATAAAAAAATGCGGCTAGATGTGAATCCAGTCGCATTTGCTTTTTTCTTCCTGTTGAGAGAGATGATTAGTTGTGTACGAGCGTACCAATCTCCTCACCATCCATCACCTTCTTGAGGTTACCTACAACATCCATATTGAACACGTAGATAGGAAGGTTGTTTTCCTTACACATGGTGGTAGCTGTCAAATCCATTACCTTCAAGCCCTTGGTGTAAATCTCATCATAGGTAATGTCCTTGAACTTGGTAGCTGTAGGATCCTTCTCAGGGTCAGCGGTATAGATACCGTCTACACGGGTACCCTTGAGCATCACGTCAGCCTCGATTTCGATACCGCGGAGAGAAGAACCGGTATCGGTAGTGAAGTATGGACTGCCTGTACCTGCAGAGAAGATACAGATATAGCCTGCCTCCATTGCCTCAATCGCCTTCCACTTGGTGTAGAATTCGCCGATAGGCTCCATGCGGATGGCAGTAAGTACCTTGTTCTTTACGCCCAAGGCTCCGAGCGCACTGCTCAATGCCAGGGAATTGATAACGGTAGCACACATACCCATCTGGTCGCCCTTGACACGGTCGAAACCCTTCTGGCTTCCGCTCAAACCACGGAAGATGTTACCACCACCTATCACAATGCCTATCTGAACGCCCATCTCATGGACCTCCTTAATCTGCTTAGCATAATCACTCAGGCGCTCTGGGTCGATGCCGAAGCTCTGCTTACCCATCAGACTCTCGCCGCTCAATTTCAAAAGAATTCTTTTAAACTTTGCCATAATATAGTGTTTAATGTTTATTGTTTAATGTTTACTGAAGGGATTAGGAACTTGATTTCTCCGAAGGCATACGAGCGTATCACTCCCTTCTTGTCATGAAGGATGAGATGACCATCGTCCTCCACCTCTACGAAAGCACCCTCAAACTTACCGTCCTTATCCTCATACCAATGGTAACCCTTGCGACGGTAGAGCGAAAGATGATAGAGTCCCGACACATCCATATAATCGGCACGACGCAGAAGTTCGTAGTATCTGCAGAAAGCCTCAATCACCTTCTGCAGCACCTCTTCCCTATCCACCTCATGCCCCAGAATCTGAGCCAGAGATACAGGGTTGGGCGCATCGCTGTGAAACTCAGTCTGATTGACATCAATGCCGATACCGAAGATGCAGCGCTTGATGCCCTTAGAGTCGATGACGGTCTCTATCAGCGTGCCACTGATCTTCTTGTCATGCCAGTACACATCGTTCGGCCATTTCAGCGTAATGCCATCTGTATAGGAATCAAGAGCATCCTTCACGGCGAGCGCACCAGCCTCGGAAAGGAGGAACTGCTGGCGCAAAGGAACCCACTTAGGACACATCATCATACTGAAGAGGAGGTTCTTGCCCGGCTCGCTCTCCCAGGTATGCACGCCCTGCCCCCTGCCTGCAGTCTGATAGTCAGCAATGGCAATGGTCAGCGCATCTTCATCGTAAGTACCCAAATTCTTCAGGAAGGCATTCGTGGAATCCACTTCCTTTAATCGTATAATCTTCTTTTCCATGTCTATATAATAATGTATAGCGAAACACAACGGGTTATCCAATCAGCAACGGGTTGAAGGCATCCACAAGATGTTCGATGCGTTTCACCTGATGCCCTACCCCGACCACGGTAACAACATCAAAGCGCAGCTCCCTATCTACCTGATGTTCCTTGACGTAAGTATTGGCAGCAATTGCCAGATTACGTATCTTCTTGGCATCTACGGCTTCCTCGGGCTGCTGGTATTCTTCACCCGAACGGGTCTTTACTTCTACCACAACCAGCGTCTTTCCATCCGGCGAAACGGCAAGGATATCCAGATCCCGCTTGCCGGCTCTCCAGTCTCTGTCGATGACGACATAGCCTTCATTCTCGAGATAGAGCGTAGCCTCGTCTTCTCCCCATTTGCCTAATTCATTATGCTCTGCCATAGTCTATTTCCTTTATTTTGCACCAAAAGATGCTTTTACCTTGCAAAAATAACAAAAAAAGTCCACACTTCAAACTTTTTTATGTAATTTTGCACGAAAAACAATGGAAGATATCAAGAAAAAAGACGAAACATTCATGCGCCGTGCCCTGATGGAGGCTCAGGCTGCATTCGATGAAGACGAGATTCCGGTAGGCGCCGTCATCGTTTGTAAGGACCGGATCATATCGCGAGCCCACAATCTTACAGAGATGCTGACCGACGTTACAGCTCATGCCGAAATGCAGGCAATCACTTCGGGAGCCAACATGCTGGGAGGAAAATACCTGAAAGACTGCACCCTCTACGTTACGGTAGAGCCTTGCGTGATGTGCGCCGGAGCACTGGGATGGGCACAGATCAGCCGCGTGGTGTATGGTGCCAGCGACGAGAAAAGGGGGTATACAAAATATGCGCCCGATGCACTGCATCCTAAGACGACAGTTACATCGGGCGTATTGGAAGATGAGTGCCGCGCACTCATGCGGGATTTCTTTCAGAGAAAGAGATAATTACTTAACGAGCACTACAAGATACTTGCTGGTGCTCCAGAAAATCTGTGGATTGGTGATGCGGAGTGTATACTGCTTGTTGGCATCACGTACCAGAGCATAAGAGCTGGATGGGTGGGTAGTGAGCAACTTAGCCGACTTTGACATTAACTTGATTTCAGAAATGTTGCGGATATCAACCTTGGTGAAATAACTCTTGTTGAAATTGCCGGTCATTACCTTACCACCTTCCATGATATGCTGCTCCTTCAACTCCTTCTTGGTACCGAATACGTACCAGGCTGTATTGAGCTGCTTATCCTGTGCATTGATAGTTTCAGACTTCTGGCTGCTTTCAGTAGTAAGACGAGAGGTCTTGGTATTCAGATTGTTGATAGTCTCATCGAGCGCTGCAATATGAATATCCTTCTTATCCAACTCCTCGCGAAGCGCCTGGAGTTCCTTATCCTTCTGTGCAATCTGCTCCTGAAGGTTTGCGATGGTCTTCTTCAACTGGTCAGCCTGCAAAGAGCTGTTAGCCATCTGCTTCTGCAGTTTAGCCAGAAGTTCGCGATTCTGCTGCATACGGGTAGCGATGAACTGTACATCCTCCTTAAGCTGCTGTCTCTTGCTGGCACCCTCGCTGTTCTTCAGAATAGTTACTCTGTGTTCAGCCTCACTAATCTGGTTCAAACCGTCCTGGATTTCATTCAATGTACCCATCATATCGTTAATTTCGCTATCTTTCTGAGCGATGATACTATTCAGCGAATCATTCTGCTGATTTGCCAAATCCTGGGTGTTGTTCTTGCCGTTGTTACAACTGGTCAAGCAAAAAGCAGCTAAACATGCCGCAAATAATAGCTTTTTCATAATCATTTTCTTTTTTAATGTTTGATTTAAAAAATTATCTTTTCGCGTAAAACGCGTCGCTTCCTATACTTTATTCATTACTGTCTTCATCCCTGCGAGCCCCGTTTTTCTTCTGCCGGCGCTCTTCACGCTTCTTTTCCTTCATCTCTTCCTTGAGCTGTTTGGGATCTTTTCCTGCCAATACGATGACAAATTCGCCTCTTGGTTCTGTCTCCTCAAAATGAGCGATAACCTCGGCAAGCGTACCCCTCACACTCTCCTCGTGGAGTTTGGATATTTCACGACAACAGCTCACCTGTCTGTCATCCCCGAAAACCTCGGCAAACTGCTGCAAGGTTTTCACCACACGATAAGGCGACTCATAGAAAATCATGGTGCGTACCTCATCCTTCAATGATTCAAGATAGGTCTGTCTGCCCTTTTTCTGCGGAATGAATCCTTCGAAACAGAAACGGTCGCATGGCAAGCCCGATGAAACGATGGCAGGAATGCATGCCGTAGGTCCAGGCAAAGTCTGCACCGTAATGCCTGCCTTGGCAGCCTCGCGGGCGAGGTAAAAGCCTGGATCGCTGATACCCGGTGTTCCGGCATCGCTGATCAAGGCGATGGTTTCGCCACCCTTCAGTCGCTCTACGATGGCAGAAGATGTGCCATGTTCGTTAAACTTGTGGTGAGCCACTAATCGATTTTTTATATCGAAATGCTTCAGCAGAACACTCGATGTTCGAGTGTCCTCAGCGAGTACCAAATCCGCTTCTTTCAGTATGCGAATGGCTCGCATTGTCATGTCCTCCATGTTACCAACTGGAGTCGGAACGATGTATAATGTGCCCATACTGACCGCAAATGTAGTTAATTAATCTTTCATAGCAAAAAAAAACTGCGTTTCTTTGCATTTTTTAAAACCTTATTATTAATTTTGCCCCCGAAATGACAGAAAATCTAATTGGGGAGGCACACCGTCCCGGAAGAATTGAAGTGGTGTGCGGATCGATGTTCTCTGGAAAAACAGAGGAATTAATCCGAAGAATGAAGCGTGCGAAGTTCGCCAAGCAGAAGGTGGAAATCTTTAAGCCTGCGCTTGACACTCGTTACTCCGAGGAAGATGTAGTGAGCCATGACCAGAACTCTATCCGGTCTACTCCTATTGAGTCCTCTGGATCGATACTGCTATTGGCTTCTGATATCGACGTAGTGGGTATCGATGAAGCCCAGTTCCTGGACAATGGTCTCGTGGAGGTATGCAACGAACTTGCCAACCGTGGCGTGAGAGTTATCGTGGCTGGACTGGATATGGATTACAAGGGAGTTCCCTTCGGTCCGATTCCTGCCCTCTGTGCCATCGCCGACGAGGTGACCAAGGTTCATGCCATCTGCGTAAAGTGCGGTTCGGTTGCCTATGTGAGCCACCGGTTGGTCAATAACGACAAGCGGGTGCTTCTGGGCGAGAAAGATGAATACGAGCCACTCTGCAGAGAATGCTACCAGAAGGCGATTCTTAATGAAAAATCATAACAAAAGGATTAAATATGGGAAAGGAGATTACATTTGATAAATTTATAAGATGGGCGGGAGTTACCCTCATCGTTCTGGCCGTGCTCTACATGACCAACTATCTGAGCAGTGTACTGCTGCCATTCTTCATTGCATGGTTTTTCGCTTACCTGCTCTATCCGGTCGTGAAGTTTATCGAAAACAAACTCCACGTCAGAATACGTGCGCTGTCTATCCTCATCGCCATGGGAACGGCAATCGCTGTTATAGGAGGCGTGCTGTGGCTCATCATCCCACCGATGATTGACCAGTTTGACAAACTCGGTGAGGTGTTGACACGATGGCTGCATCAGACGACTCATACCAACAACCTGACGGCTCTGATCAAAGACTGGCTGCAGGCTAACCAGGAACAGATAGAGCATTTTCTGAAAAGCAAGGACTTCAGCGATGCCATCAAGACCACCATGCCTAAGGTCTTCTCGGTAGTCAGCCAGACGGCAACGGTACTGATGAGTATCGTGGCATCGATGATTACCTTATTATATATGTTCTTCATCCTGCTCGATTACGAGACGTTGACCGCCAACTGGATTCGCATCTTCCCGAAGAAGAGCCGCCCTTTCTGGCAAGAGTTGATGAAGGACGTGGAAAGGGAACTCAACAATTACATCCGTGGACAAGGTATGGTGGCTCTCTGCATGGGCATCATGTTCTGCATCGGCTTCACCATCATCGGTTTCCCGATGGCGATAGGTCTGGGTATTCTGATCGGCATCATGGACCTGGTACCATATCTTCATACCTTTGCCCTCATTCCTACGGCATTCCTGGCAATGCTCAAGGCGGCAGATACGGGACAGAACTTCTGGGTAGTCTTCGGACTGGCGGTATTGGTTTTCTGCGTAGTGCAGGTGATTACAGATATGGTGGTTACGCCGAAGATTATGGGCAAGGCGATGGGCCTGAACCCAGCCATCCTGCTCCTGAGTCTTTCGATATGGGGTGCTCTGCTGGGCTTCCTGGGGCTGATTGTTGCCCTTCCGCTCACCACCCTTCTCATAGCTTATTGGCAGCGGTATGTAACGAGAGAAAAGCCGCAATATGAAGAGAAATTAGGGCCGGAACCACCGGAAACTGCCACTGAAACGGGTAAAATAGAAGAAAAACAATAAAAAAACGACTAAATATTTGGTGATTTCAAAAAATAGTCGTACCTTTGCACTCGCTTTTGAACATAAAGTTAGAGATTGACTCGCTAGCTCAGCTGGTAGAGCACAACACTTTTAATGTTGGGGTCATGGGTTCGAGCCCCATGCGAGTCACAGATCTTCAAGAAAAAGGCTTTCCATTACGGAAAGCCTTTTTTTTGTTATTAAAACATTTCAGCCTTAGCCTCTACCCTCTTCTCAACATCATCCGGAAGCTGAGGGAAGAAATCATAGCCGGTGATACGCTCCACTTCATCTACTGAATTTACGAATTCCGTCTTCTTTCTGCCTTTCTGCGACTGGTTACGGCAGATAAAGCCGACGGCTTGCGGATTCTTGCCCGTATGAAGAACCACCTTGAAGAAGGCATCAGGCACTACCACCTTGTTCTTACCCAACTTGCGATGCTCCTTATTCAGAAATATCGGTCCGCAGACAATATAAACCTTACCATACTGCTTCGCCCAGTTGCGGCACTGCTGCTCTATCGTGTTCCATACCCCCGCATTCAGACTGTGATTCTGCGGACACATGTTAGTCATCAGGAAACATTCATCCATCGCCTGCTGACTCCATTTATTGTCACCAGCCGGACACATGTGTCCCCTATCCAATCCACTGTTATAATAATCCGCCAAAGTACCCACGGGTGCCGGCATCTCCTCATCATCAGCAAACTTACCGCGCGGCAACTTACCAGATGCATGCTCCCCCGTCAGCACCCAGGCTACCCAATTCGGCTGTCGCGTATCATGATTATAAGATACCGTATAAGCCAACCGATGGTTGATGGTCTCAGATACCTTTACCTTAGATACCGGAATCTCCAGCCCCTGCGCCTCCAGATTCGCACCCTCTCCAGCAGTTTCCTGCTTGTTCTCTGCAGACGGTTCATCGCCCGCAGCATCAGCAGCCTCCTGCTTATTCTCCTTTACAACAAGAGCCTGATCTTCTGTTGCCAGCGAAGAAACCTTCGGCAAGACAGAAAACGTCACTACTGCGGCTATCGCCAACAGCCAAATCTTAAATGTACCTACTTTCTTTTTCATATCAGATTCATCATTATTTCATTTTCCATGAGACTCAAAGTCTACACTATTTATTCCGCTTTCAGGTGAATAATCCCCAAAATCTCCACAAAAGTAGTATTTTTATGCGAAAAAGAGAAAGAAAATCATAAATTTCTTGCGCATTTCAAAATAAAACACTAACTTTGCATCGCTATGTAGAACAAACCTAGACTTAATACAGTAAAAAGCTCAAACGTCTAAGAACTGAAAGTCAAAGGTTACAATACATTGGCAAAAGTGCTCTATGAAATGGACAAACAAAGAACATTAACAGAGATTAACAAAAAGTGATGCAAGTTTCCCGCCTTTTCTTGTTTTATACAAGGACTGAAGAGCCTCGGGCAACCATATCGGGGTACATTTAGGCTGAGAAATATGAGAAAAAAAGAATCAAAACATAATAGAAAAATGAAAAAAATCAAATTATTCTCAATTGCAGCTGCCTTCGTTGCAGCTTTCGCATTCACTTCTTGTAACACAGGCGATGATAACAGTTATAGCTTCCTTACTAAGGAGCAGCAACTGTCTTATCAGAAAACAATGGCTATGGGTTCGTATAACAACATGAAGTTGATATTCGACCATAAAAATGCAGCCGATACAAGCATCAAGACAGACTCTGTAGATACCTATTGTAATGTCAGCATGTATGGCGATAGTATCATCCGCGTAGCAAACTTTCCTGTAGCAAAAATCGCAGAGCATATCTACAATAATAAAGCTCTCGCTGATGCGCTTGCAAAGGAAAGCCCAAGAGACATCACATGTAAATTTATGGTTCTTCCAAACAGTACAGATAAAATAGCATATCTCTATGCTTGTCCTACGGATATTGAATTGAATCTCGCTTATGGTGAAAGCAATGAAGCTCACAAGGTAGTTTTGAGATTTACATATAGCCCATATCAATATGGCGTTTGTCTGCTCACTACCAAGGAGATGGGATTTGCATTTTATCTCAACCAAATCTATGTAGACGGCAAGCCTACAGATTACATCCAGAGCACAACAACTTCTAAGAAGTATGTTGCATTCCTCTGCCAACCAGCATGGAAAAAGAAGTAAGAAAACTTACACTTACAAATATATATATGTTAATACTCTCTTAAAAATTAAACAAAAAAAGAAAACTATTAGAGGCGCAGTCTTCGTGAGAAGGTTGCGCCTTGTTACATATATACAAAGAACGCTTTTATTACTTGCTGAACTTTCGCTAGTAAGCTCCACACGTCCTAACAGGGCAGAAGGTGCGTGGTATAAGTCCGTAATACAGTGACATTTACCGCACCTCACAGTGAAAATCGAGTAGGAGGAAAACGAAGTAGTTTTTCTTCTACTTTTCGTTTTCCGAC
>ERZ1026888.1259-NODE-1259-length-11417-cov-8.140292_pt1 | contig 11417 bp, 16 predicted proteins | sample MGYA00380174_ERZ1026888 | MGnify/ENA primary metagenome ERZ1026888 (study PRJEB33269, sample SAMEA4719810) | human gut metagenome | biome: human-associated habitat; feature: organic feature; material: feces | place: Cameroon | collected 2013-10 ...
TTTTTGAAAAAATCACATACTGCCTTTAGCGATACATATTCGCTGAATAGTTACAGTCAGAATCATGGTTCTTGGTTGTGCATTTTTTATTGTTGGTGAAACGAATAATTTCTTTTATATCCAAATCCTCTTGTTTTGCCAAAGCTACACCTTTTGTGGTCAATACCCAAACTCCTTGTTTGCTGTTTTCTACAGCACCATAATTTTTTAGGTATGTTCTTGCCCACATGAGTTTGTACTCGACTTCTGTCATAGTGAAATTATGCATTTCGTCAATAACATCCTCAGGCAGTTTTGTTATTTGAATAACTTTTTTGTATATTTCCGAATTTGCGCCAGAACCGCCCAGTTGATATAGAGCGTCAATAGTCGGTTTTATAAAAAACTGATAATTGGGGCATTTCTTTTTGGATATTTTCTTTGCCATATTGTAAAGGTGTTCTCCCCTCGGTATGCTCCGAAAAGGAAAGTTTTATTTTTATGTTCTATATATCTAAACATATTTTGTAGCATTATAATCTGTAATTGCCGTGTTGCGGTCTATCTCCTACAAAGGTAATATTTTATTTTGGATTCTATACAGAACATTAGTAAAGAATATCGTTTTTTTTATGCTATCGGCACAATATGTCACAATTGTTTTAGTCATTAATTTTGTGAGTGTCCTTATAATAATGTTTAAATTTTTTGCAATTCATCTGTAAATATACTGTGTTTTATTCTATATTTCTTACATTTGCAAAGAAATATAAATATCGGGGAATATGGATTTGACACATGATGGTTGTATTTTTAACTTAATAACTAAAAGCATATATGAGCAATAACTTTGTTTTTTCATGGGCGGAGAACGCGCAAGGCAAAATGGTGCATGTGGATGATGTGCCAAGAGGATAACAAACAATATATCATCGAGTTCACTTTTGATTATAAGGTTCAACATAAACAAGCCATTGATTATAAGAATCTTAATTGCCTTGAGATAAACCTTTCAAACCAGACGCTTGAGACTTTGGAGAAGTTTCTCTACGGCAGAGTCCCTAAAGAATTGGCTCTGCCGTAGATTGAATATGTTGGATTGGATTCCTTGTTTGCCGCAAATATCCTAACACGCTCTCAATCCGCTCACCATACGATGAAGTTTCCATGCGTCATTCTGCACAAACTCAAAAGAGTCGAAATCGCCGTAACGGGAGCAATAGCCGGATAGATACTTGGCGGCGCGGTAGAGTCTGTAGAATAAGTTGCCGGGCTTCATCCACACACATACCGACAACTCTGAATCTGTCAATATGCTTCCGTCTTTGAGCTTGTCTTGATAGGTATCGAAGGAGACTTCATACACATTGTCCGTGCTGGAGAATGTGAAATGAAAAGGATCGGTCTGCTTGTCGGGAGCAGAAATGCTATCATCCAAATAGTTGGCGAAGCATTCAAGTCGGTCGGAATCTTCGGGACGCAACAACAAGGCATCGAAATCGCCGTCCTTGCACTTTCTGCCAAAGATATATTTCATGGCACATTTCAGTTTTTCCCAAAACTCGAGATGAACGATATGGAAACATCCGTATACAACGTGTTCCTCGTTTTCTTCCGTTTCAAGAGTCTCTAAAACCAACTGATGGCTGACATCATGACATCTGCACACAAAAAATTCAGTCTTTTCCATAAATTCTGATTTTGAATTTAAAACGGTTGCGCCTCTTTGTTTGAAGTTGACTTCATTACATTCAGCTTGCCCGCTTATTAGTTAAACTTTTGGCATAAGGGATTAGTGGTAGTTTGTATTATGCAAACATCATGCCAAAGTTTTTTATTTATTACGATTGCAATTAAATATAAATTCTTGGAATATGGATTTCGGGGACATACGACTCGTATCATCCTCTCTTGTACGGATAAAGGCGACTGGATTCTCGACCCATTCAGCGGAAGCTCGACTACTGGTATTGCTGCCAACCTTTGCGACCGCAAGTTTGCTGGCATCGAGCAGTCGGATGAGTTCTGCCAGATGAGCCGGGCAAGACGGGAGGAGCTTGACTTGGTCGGCGTAAAAGCTGATTGGAAGCGACACATTGTTGACTTCAAGGTGTTAAAATCATTAGGAGAGTTGAATTTCATGGATGGCGAAGAATTTGATGGCGATAGCGTTTCGGAGAATACAGATTTGCAATATGGCTTATTGCCATTCGACACCAAACCTTTGTAGGAAAATATTTAATCGAGTTTAATTCCACCCTCAGCAAGTTTAATTCAACTTAAAGGATTTGTGAAAAAAGTTCGACTTGTTTGTCTTATTTGTATTTTTACGCTTGAAAAACAAAGAGGCTTGATGCCTACGCTAAGTGTAAATACTATTTAATATGTTTCAATTCATAAAGAAATACTCTCCAGGTTATGGCCGGAATACTATTGAGGGGTGGTCGGTTATTCCGGTTGTTGCTGTTGGCGCGGAAGCGTCAACTTTTGCCGACAGTTGGTTGGGAATGGCACTTTTGTTTGTTGTGGGGACAGCATGCGCTCACGTCATGGCTTGCATCATGAAATACTTTATAGGCAGAAAACGTTAAAAAATACGATAGTAGTGGCAAAAGATTATAAAAACAGTTGTTTGGTATGGGTTTTATATTTAACTTTGCAATTGTTTAGTAAAAACTAAAACAATGGCAAATAAATATGAATTACGTAAATTCGAGCCAGTAAACAATGAAACCTATCAGTTTCAAGAAGTGTCTGTAAATGGGAAATATCTGTTTCAAGAATTCGTGGAAAATCTAAAGGATCAAAGAGACATTAAAAATGTTAATAAATATATACTCTTATATGGACATGTTATCGGCTTCTATGTTGCCAAAATCAAAATTCCGCCATATAGAAGGATTAAAACGTAATGATGTCTATGAATTCAAGAAGGACGATATACGCGTATATGTCATAATGCAAAGACCATCTGTGTTTGTTGTACTTGGGGCTTATAAGGGAACGCAGAACAAAGACATAAAACGTATAGACAAATTGTTTGACGGCTTCTAAAAAAATGAGGTACACTATGAAAAGAGAAAAAGTATTGAAAAGTCCTGAATATTGGAAAGCTAAAACCCAAATTGAACTTTACAATCAGGCTGAGAAATTTATGGCGGAGACAGGCCGCAACAAAAGCCAACTGGCTGAATACCTCGGCGTGTCGAGGGGGTATGTGTCGCAGTTGCTTAATGGCGACTACGACCATCGTATGTCCAAGTTTTTTGAATTGGCCCTTGCGTTCGGGGTGGTTCCTCAAATAGAATTCGTGCCAGTTGAAGAGTGCATCAAGGAAGACGAATGCTTGAGTAAGTTCAAGACAATAGCCGTGACAAGCGCAAAGCCTACAGAATGGAAGGAGTGCAACAACTCCGAACATTATTCTATGGTATGTAAATTAAATTCGTGTCCTACCGACAACGGGACACCTGAGAACGTAGCATAAGATATGACAAAATTTAGAATGATTGGCATTCATTTGGATCAATTCGCCATTTTGGCAAACAACAATCCGAATGAAGTGTTGGATATGAATACAGAAATCAATTTCAAATACGCAGAAAATGGAGAGAAAATAGCTTGTTTTGTAAAGTTTGAATTTTCAACAGAACAACAAAAGCTAATGATACTCGCCATAAATTGTGAATTTGAAATACACAAGGATGATTTTAAGAAATTGCAAAAGGGAGAGGCTGTAACAATTCCCAAAGAATTGTTAGAGTTCTTCGCTGTGCATACAATAGGTACAGCAAGAGGCATAATGTTTTGTAAGACGGAAAGTACACAATTCAACAATGTGATAATTCCTCCTATAAACGTTTCGGATATCATCCGTAATGATATGGTTATTGGATAAGCATTTCCGTCTTACAATTCCGAATACACAAGTTCCCCCTCAATCCTCTCCGACTTCATCACGCTTATTCTCTCTACCGTTATCGGCGTCGCGGGAACCTTGATGTCGGTAATGCGCAGACTTGTGGGGTGTCGGAGCAGGGATATGTGTGGATAGAAAGGGGTGGAGGCGAAGGCGATGCCGTGGGCGGCGAGACGTGAGCGTAGCTGACGGGCAAGGGCTGTGACTGGCTCCTTCTCGTTCACTCCACACCAAATGACGCCTGTCTTGGTGGGGAAGGAGCCAAGGCTGGATAGGGTCATGGTGAAGGGGGTGAACGCCACTTCGCCTACGGCCTTGCGGATGGCGGGCAGGTCGTAGCTCTCGCCTATGAAGGCGAGGGTCATGTGGAGGTTGCCGTAAGGGCAGTATTTGCCCTTGACGCCCTTGGATCGCAGGGCGTCCTGAAGACTAAGGAGAGTGTCCTTAACCTCGTGGCTGAATTGTATGGCTATGAATATTCGGGGCATATTAATTTTTTGCCTGTTTGTTTCATTATGCAAAAATACGGTTTTTTCTTTGAAAAGTAGGGTGGGAATGTGAAACTTTTATTGTAATTTTGCGCGGTAAGAAAAGAAAAACATATTATGAGAAAAGAAACTAAAGCCATTCAAACCCCTTTTCAGAAGCGCGACGCCTATGGGTCGTTGTCGTTTCCGGTGTACAACACAGCTGCTTACGAGTTTGACACAGCCCACGACATGACGGAGGCTTTCTCCGGACGGGTGCTCGAGCCCGACTACTCGCGCGTGATGAACCCTACGGTCGCTTATTTCGAGAACCGCGTGAAGGCGCTCTCGGGTGCCGAGAATGTGTTTGCCATGAACACGGGTATGGCTGCCATTCTTAATGCCCTGCTCGTGTTTGCTGAGGCGGGCAAGACCATCGTTACGTCGAACCATCTCTTCGGCAATACCTACGCGCTCATCACCAAGACCTTGGCCCGACTGGGCGTGAAGGCGCAGATAGCCGACCTTACTGATACCGAGACTCTGGACCGCACGATTGCCGACGACGCGTGCCTTATCTTCGCCGAATACATCACCAATCCGCAACTGGAGGTTGTCGACCTGAAGAAGCTCTCGCAGGTGGCACACAAGCACGGAGTGCCCTTGATTGTGGACACTACTATCGTGCCGTTCACGGAACTCAACGCACGCGAGCAGGGAGTGGACGTGGAGGTGCTGTCGAGCACAAAATACATTAGTGGCGGAGCCACTTCGCTTGGCGGACTGATTCTCGATTATGGCACTTTCGAGCAGGTGAACAAGCGCATACGATTTGAGTTCCTATTCAACATCGGCTCGTATATGACTCCGCAGGTGGCCTACATGCAGACTCTCGGACTGGAGACGCTCAACGTGCGATACCAGAAGCAGGCTCAGAATGCCTTGGACCTCGCACGTGCCTTGCAGAAGCTGCCTGAGGTGAAGCGTGTGAACTATCCGGGTCTGGAGCAGGGAGAGAAGATTGGAGCCATGCTCACCATCGACCTCGAGTCGGAGCAGAAGTGTTTCGACTTCATCAACCGCCTGAAGCTCATACGCCGAGCCACAAACCTGTTCGACAACAAGTCGCTCGCCATTCATCCTTACTCCACTATCTTCGTGGGTTTCACGCCTGAGGAGAAGAAGAACATGGATGTGCTCGACACTACCATACGTCTGTCTATGGGACTGGAAGACGTGGAAGACCTGTTGGAGGATATTGAGCAGGCTTTGAAATAAGTGTTCTGAAAAAAATACTTTTATGAAATACGATTTTGACAAGATTATCGACCGTTCGGGGTCGGGCGACTTGAAGCACGGGGTGCTCAAGGAGCGTTATGGACGCGACGACCTGATTCCGTTGTGGGTGGCCGACATGGATTTTGAGACTCCCCCGTTCGTAGTGGATGCCATCAAGAAGCGCATGGAGCATCCGATATTCGGCTACACTATGGAGCCAAAGGAATACTGGCCTACCGTGGGCAAATGGATTGCCGACCATCATGGATGGAACGTGCAGAGGGAATGGCTGACCTATGTGCCTGGAGTGGTGAAGGGCATAGGCATGGCCATTAATGCCTTGACGCAGCCGGGCGACAAGGTTCTGATTCAGACACCCGTGTATCATCCGTTCCGCATGACTACCGTGGGGAACGGCCGTGAGGTGGTGAGAAACCGACTGGTGGAATCCGGGGAGGGCTCGTTCTACAAGATGGACTTCGAGGGTCTGGAGAAGCTCATTCAGGACTGCAAGATGATGATATTGTGCAACCCTCACAATCCTGCCGGAATACAATGGGACAGAGCCACTCTCGAGCGCGTGGCGCACATCTGCCACAAGCATGGCGTGATTGTTATAAGCGACGAGATACATGCCGACCTTGCACTTTTCGGTCACAAGCATATTCCGTTTGCTACGGTAAGCAAGGAGGCTGAGGAGATAAGCATCACGTTCCAGGCGCCGACAAAGACGTTCAACATGGCGGGCATAGTAAGCTCCTACGCCATTGTGCCAAATCCCGAGCTGCGCCGCTGCTTCTACGGATGGATGGAGGCCAACGAGTTTAACGAGCCTAACGTGTTTGCGCCTATTGCCACTATTGCCGCCTTCAAGCAAGGCGAGGAGTGGAGAAGGCAGATGCTGGACTACGTGGAGGGGAACATCCTGTTCACGGAACAATACTTCAAGGAGCATATCCCCGGCATAAGGGTGGTGCGCCCCGAGTCGTCGTTCCTCGTATGGCTCGACTGCCGGGCTTTGGGTCTCAGCCACGATGAGCTGCAAGACTTGTTCATCAACAAGGCCCGACTGGCGCTCAACGATGGCGAGATATTCGATACAGAGGCTAATCCCTACGGACAGCTGCATCAGAAGGAGAGTGCCGCACGTGGCTTTATGCGCCTGAATGTGGGCACTCCGCGCAGCATCCTTACTCAGGCGCTTGAGCAGTTGGCTCAGGCTGTGGCGAGCTTGCCGCGTCGATAATGCCGTTGATCACGATGCCAGCTATGGCCATGCCGAAAGAGGCCGTGATGTGGCAGAGCGAACCGTTGATTTGTGCCTTTGTTGAGCACCATTCATGCTCCACAAGTTTCTGGTCGCTCATATTCTCCATAGGCTTCTCCTCGCTGTAGACACATTGGAACTTACGGCTTGGAGAAGTCTTCATGCTCTTGAATTTCTTGCGCAAGGCTCGTGCAAGCGGGTCGCCCTTCACTTTCCAGAACTCAGCCTTGCGTATCATGAACGGGTCGCGTCGGAGGGCGGCACCCATCGACGAGATGAATGTGATGTGCTTGGGAAGCGAGGTGGCGCGCAGAATGAGGTCGGCCTTGTCCTTGAGCGAGTCGATGGCGTCGATGATGTAGTCGTATTCCTCCATGTGGAACTCGTCGGCAGTCTTTGCCTCGTATATCTTCTGGTAAGCCGTGATGTTGGCGTCGGGGTTAATCTCGAGCAGACGGTCGCGCAGGGCGTCCACCTTCACCTGTCCGATGGTGCTGCTTGTGGCCATAAGCTGGCGGTTGCAGTTGGTCACGCTTACGCGGTCGCTATCCACGATGGTGATGTTGCGCACTCCGCTACGCACCAGGGCCTCGACACACCATGAGCCCACACCTCCAATGCCGAAGATGAGCACACGTGCCGACTGTAATTTCTCAATGTTGTCGTTTCCCAAAAGCAGTTCTGTGCGACGTTGCATTTCTCGCTCCATTGTTGTTATTTTATTATCCATTTTTTTTGTAAGAATTTTATTTGGTTATTAAGGACGATTTTGATGTGTTCAAAAATCCGATACAAATTTAGATAAAATTTCCGAATTATAAGCCAGTTGGGATAAAAATCTATCAGATGAAAATCTCACACGGATGCGCGAAGCGCAATGTTGAATGTTGAATGTTGAGTTTTGAGTTGTCGCCGTAGGCGATTTTGAGTTGTTCAGTTTTGAGTTTTGAATTGTTCAGTTTTGAGTTTTGACAGAATTTTAGTAATTTTGCAGTCGAAAAGAACAGATATACAGATTTTTATTACAGGTTTTAGTAGATAAGAATGATAGATTTATTACAGAATGTTTTAGTTCAGGTTAGCGATTTCCTTTGGTCGTATATCATCATTACGGTTTTGATATGCTGTGCCGTGTTTTTCACTTTGCGCACCCGTTTCGTGCAGTTCCGTCTCGTAAGGGAGATGGTGAGGCTGCTGCTGCATCCCGACAAGGTTCAGCCCCAGGAGATAGGGCAGGACGAGCTGTCGATGGACGTGAGGGTGGACGGCGAGATGAAGCACATCTCCTCGTTTCAGGCATTCGTGGTGGCGCTGGCAAGCAGAATAGGCACGGGCAATCTTGCGGGCGTGGCAACTGCCATCAGCATAGGCGGACCGGGAGCCGTGTTCTGGATGTGGGTGTTGGCCTTGTTGGGTTCGTCGTCGGCCTTCATCGAGTCGACGCTTGCACAATTGTACAAGCGCAAGGGTCAGACCTCCTTCTATGGCGGACCTGCCTATTACATGAAGTATGGACTGGGCAAGGGATGGATGGGCATACTCTTTGCCGTGCTGATGATCATCACCTTCGGCTTCGCCTATAACTCCGTGCAGAGCAACACCATCTGCCTGGCTTGGCAGAAGGCCTTCGGCATAGAGCCTGCCACTATGGGCATGGTGCTCACGGCCCTCACCCTGCTCATCATCTTCGGTGGCATACACCGGGTGGCGAAGTTCTCCTCAACCGTTGTGCCCGTGATGGCTGTGGTCTATCTGCTGATAGCCGTGGGCGTGGTGGTGTGGAACATCACGTCTTTGCCCAAGGTGCTGCTCACGATTGTGGAGAACGCCTTCGGATTCAACCAGGCTGCGGGCGGAGTGCTTGGTGTGACCATCATACAGGGCATCAAGCGCGGCCTCTTCAGCAACGAGGCGGGCGAGGGTAGTGCGCCTAATGCGGCTGCTGTGGCTACCGTGAGCCATCCCGTGAAGCAAGGCTTGATACAGGCGTTGGGCGTGTTTACAGACACCCTGGTGGTGTGTTCATGCACGGCCTTCATCATCCTTGTGAGTGGTGTGGACGTGTCGGCCTCCAACGGCATCCAGCTCACGCAGGACGCCTTGACCCACGAGATAGGAAGCATAGGCAATCCCTTTGTGGCTGTGATGATATGGCTCTTTGCCTTCAGCAGCATCATCGGCAACTACTATTATGGCGAGACCAACGTGAGGTACATCAAGGACTCCAAGTTCGGCGTGTTTGTCTATCGCCTTGCCGTGGCGGCTATGGTGATGACGGGAGCCGTGGTGTCGCTCGACTTTGCGTGGAGCTTTGCCGACATCACAATGGCTCTTCTCACCCTCTGCAACCTTGTGGCCATAGTGCTGCTCTCGCGCCAGGCCGTGTTCCTGCTGCAGGACTACCGCAAGCAGAAGAAGGAAGGCAGGAATCCGGTGTTCACAAAGGACAAGATGCCGGAGATAGCGGATAAACTGGAGGCATGGTAAATTGGAGAGTACTTTTGTGTTTTAATCAGAAAAGGGTAGATTTTTTTGATTGGTAAAGAACTAAAATGGTATGAATAAAAATAACGACAAGTATGAAAAAAATCTTTGTATTAATCGTCTTTATGGCGGTAGTCATTAATGCCCATGCGCAATATATTGCCGACGGGCACCACATGACATACCGCGGAGTTTCTTTTGCCGAAAGCCTTCAGGCGTTTCGCCAGAAGTTGAGTGCCAAGAAACTGGAGTTCACCCACAACGACCCTAAGGATCTGGCTTATCTGATTGGAGAGTACACTTCGGGCACATTGGATGGTGATTTGGCAACCATATCCTATGACGAGAAGAATGGCAGAATCACAAAAATCTCGGTGTCCACGTTCGACCGTTGCCTGAGCGACGCAAAGCCAAAGTTTGTACAACTGCTTACCGACATCCGCAAAGCGTATCCCAATGCCGTCTTCGAGAACGTTGTCGCCAAGAACGAATGGGGCAGCAGAATGGAGAAGTATTGCTGGAATGTCTTGTCGCCCGACAAGGAATACATGCTGGGGTCGGTATACGTCACGCTTGACATGAATGACGACGACCCTCACTATTGCGCCACAATGACCATAACCGACGCCTATAATTGCATGCTGGCAGAAGACGTTGTCTATGGCTACGACGACATAAGCTATATAATGAGCCCCAAATACGACGCGTGCTATATGTTCCTCGACGAGGACAACCTCGTTGTGTATCCCGTGAAAAACAAGACTGTGGGAATGGTGCTCATCACGTCCGACGACCGCAGGAAGATTGTGGAATTGCTCTACGACGGCGACCGTACAGAGGCGGAAAAGCGAAAACTCCTGTCGGATTACTTCGACAGCATGCCTATATTCAACAAACAGTTCCTCTGCATGACGGAGGGCAGCTTCGACAACGAGGATGTATATTGGGGCATCCGTCAGGATCCTGATGCAAGAGTGTCGCCAGCTGACGTTCAGCAGCAGAATGTGGCGAGCTCTCAGCAGCAGTCTGCGCCACAGGTGCAGGGTAGGGCTGCTGCCAAGCTGGATGTGGCAAAGAGCTTCAGGGAATGGATGTTTGACGGCATTATGGGAAAGGACCTCGTTGACTTCTACAAATCCAACGGCACGTACGACCTTATGGTTGGCATTATGGGCGGATTGATGAAGGTTGTAGGTGGAAACGAAGGCTACAAGACATCCTGGGACAGCTATAGCGACGCTCAAAAGGCTGTGATTCATGAGCACGACAACGCTCGGTAGAATATCTGCCGCAGTTGTAACTTCTATAAATACAAAAAACCGACTGATTTTAGGTCCATTGCTTAAAGTCGGTCGGTTGTTGTTTTTTTTTATTGTTGTCCGTTCATCATTAATATTCGTTTTCTTCGTACTGCCATTCGTCGGTTGTCGAGAGTGTGAACTCATGGCTGTTGTCGGGGTCTGCGCTGAAGAAATAGCCCTTATAGCATATAAACTTGTTTGGGGATATAGCCACGTTGCTTATGGTTTTTGAGAAGAGTGCGCTTGATGAGCTTGCCGACGACAGGGCAGATATGTCCACCTTAAGTTTCTTGCTTTCTTCCGGGTCGTGTGGGAAAGTGTATATGTCGTAGTATGATTCCTCGGTATAGGCACTCTCTTTCACGCTTCTCTGTTCAGTCTGTTTGGAGTTGACGCATCCGTATCCAGTAAGAGCGTTGAAGGTGGAGCTTCCTCCTGTGTAGTAGAACTTCATAGTCTTCACATCCTCTGGGGTAGGATCTTTCACTACAAGTCGGAATTTAGCCACGACTCTCTTCATTGTCATGTCGAAGTTGCTGTCTTCCTCGACATCTATGACTTTGTAATAATAAAAGGTGTCGGTAATTTTATTGTCTTTGAATGTTACTTTTTCGGGATTGGACAAAGAGGCGTTGCCGTCGCCGTTGTGAGCCACCACCAATACGGCATATTTGCCTTTGGTCAAGTTCATGGTTATTTTGCCGAACGATTCGTCGTCTGTG
>ERZ1026888.1264-NODE-1264-length-11397-cov-15.194498_pt1 | contig 11397 bp, 9 predicted proteins | sample MGYA00380174_ERZ1026888 | MGnify/ENA primary metagenome ERZ1026888 (study PRJEB33269, sample SAMEA4719810) | human gut metagenome | biome: human-associated habitat; feature: organic feature; material: feces | place: Cameroon | collected 2013-10 ...
TGACAATATTGTCCATTCTGCTGTAGGCTTATTGATGGATGTAATCCAGAATCTGCTCTGCATGAATCTTGGTCTTGATCTCCTTTGGAGTGAAAATCTTCTCAATGACGCCTTCTTCGTTGACGAGATAAGTGGTGCGGAGGATGCCGATGGTCTTTCTGCCGCAGGTTACCTTCTCGCCCCAGCAGCCGAGTTCCTGCAAAAGGGTGGTCTCTGTATCGGCAATAAGAGGGAACTGCAGACCCTTGGTTTCTGCAAACTTCTTCTGCAGCGCCTGCTTGTCCTTGCTCACGCCGATGATCTCGTAACCGGCTGCTGCCAGCTCCTCCTTGTGTGCCTGCAGAGAGCAGGCCTCGGCTGTGCATCCGCTGGTGTTAGCCTTCGGATAACTGTAGAGTACTATCTTGCGACCACGATAGTCGCTTGCCTTGATCTCACGTCCGTCCTGGTCAATGCCAAGAATCTCTGGTATTCTATCTCCTACATTCATAATTCTATATTTATTTATATATGTCTTGTTGAAATGCAAAGATAATAAAAATAATGCGAACCGATGTGATTCTTATGATTTTTAACACTATTGATGACAGAACTAACGGTTATCGGTCGAAAGGAAAACGTAAAAGGCAAAAGCAATCAGGGTTTGAATGCTTTTGCCTTTTTGCGACTTGTTATATTACTTCTTGAATCCGAAAATCTTGTTGAAGATTTTCTTTACCACGTTTTCTTTCTTCTGTGGATTTACCACAGGCTCATACTTGCGTGAACCCTGCTTGTCGCCCTTTTTCTGAGCTGAGACTGGCTTCTGCTGAGGTGCTGCCCCCGGTTTCTGTGGAGCTGCATTCTGCTTCTGCTGGTTGTTTGGATTCTGCTTCTTCTGAGCTACGCCTCTGCCACGACCGTTGCTTCCTGGGCGTACATTGTTTTCTGTACCAGGGCGCTGCTGAGGGTTTGCATTCTCGGCATTGTTACCGTTGTTGCCATTGTTACCATTGCGGCGTTTGTTGTTGTTGCGACGTTTGTTGTTTGGATTGTCGTTGCTTCTTGCCTGTTCGCCTTCCTGGTTTTGTGGATATGACTTGTTCTGCTGAGGCTTCTTGTTGCCCAGCTTCTGCTGTCCGTTCTGAGCGTTCTGCTTCTGCTGTCCGTTCTGACCGTTCTGCTGATTGTTCTGACCGTTCTGCTGAGCCTCACCGTTCTGTACCTTTCCTTCCTTAGGAGCTTTCTCCTGTCGGTTGTTAGGGTTGTTTGGCTTATGCTTATGAGCAGTCTGCTCACGGTCTTTCTGGCGTCTGTTTTTAGCCTTGGTCTTTTCGCCGTTCTCATTTCCGCCACGACCGTTGCCCTTGCGTCCGTTTCCGCCCTTGCCTCCACGTCCGCCTTTCTTGCTAGGCTTGTTCAGCTTGATATATTCAGGTCCTTCGCCGCATCCCTCTGGAAGCGGCATCTTCTCTACCACCTTCTCCAGGAACTTCTCAATCTGCTGGAACCAGAACATGTCCTCTTCGTTGACGAAGGTGATGGCTCTACCGTCGCGGTTGGCACGGGCTGTACGACCGATGCGGTGAACGTAATCTTCGGTATCGTGAGGCACGTCATAATTGATAACCATCTCGATGTCGTCGATGTCGATGCCACGAGCTACGATGTCGGTAGCCACGAGCACGTCATACTGACCGCTCTTGAACTTGAACATCACATCATCACGTTCAGCCTGCTCCAGGTCGGAGTGCATGGCGCCGCAGTTGATACCGGTCTGCTGGAGGGCAGCAGCCAGCTGCTTCACCTTCATCTTGCTGCCGCTGAATATGATGACACGCTTCATGTCGCCAGCCTTGAAGATATCCTTGATGATGGTCATCTTCTGGGTTTCGTAACATACATAAGCCTCCTGCTTGATCTTTTCTGCAGGCTTGCTCACAGCGAGCTTGATCTCTACCGGATCCTTGAGCAGCGACTTTGCCAATTCCTCAATCTTCTCAGGCATGGTAGCCGAGAACATGATGGTCTGGCAGGTCTTAGGCAGCTTGGCAGCGATGGTATTGATATCCTCGGAGAAACCCATGTCGAGCATGCGGTCGGCCTCGTCGAGGATGAAGAAGCTCACCTTGCTGAGGTCTACGTTGCCCAGCGAGATGTGGGTGATGAGACGTCCTGGTGTAGCGATGACTACATCGGCACCCATGCGGAGACTCTTCAGCTCCTGGTCGTAGCGGTTGCCGTCGTTTCCACCGTATACAGCCACGCTGCTCACGTCCTGCAGATAATAGCCGAAGCCCTGCATCGCCTGGTCTATCTGCTGTGCGAGCTCACGGGTAGGCGACATGATGACGCAGTTGATGGCATCCTTAGGATAGCCACCGTCATCCAGCTTGCTCAATACCGGCAGCAGATAGGCAGCTGTCTTTCCGGTTCCGGTCTGGGCTACGCCGAGCACATCATGACCTTCCAATATCTCTGGTATACATTTTTCCTGTACTGGGGTGCATGTGTCGAATCGCATATCGTATAATGCGTCGAGCACGTTGTCGTTTAAATCTAATTCGTCGAAATACATTTTCTTTCTTTTTTCAATGTTTATTACCTCGGTGCCTTGCGGTAGCAGAAGTATGCCACGAAGGCGTAAATGATGTTAGGCAACCATGCCGCCAGCATTGGCGGGAAGTTTGCCTGGATGGCGAAGGTGGCGCAGACGGTCTGCAGCATGATATAGCCGAAACTCAATGCCAGACCCAGTCCCAGAGCCTTACCCATGCCGCCCTTGCGCTTGCGTGAGGAGAGCGACACGCCGATGATGGTGAGGATGAATGAGGCGAAGGAGGAGGCGATGCGCTTATGATACTCCACCTTGTACTGTACCACATTGCCCGAACCGCGGTTGATCTGCTTGGAGATGTAATCCTTCAGCTCCGGACTGGTAAAGGTTTCCTGCTGTCCCTTGGAGTAGACCAGGTCGGTTGGCTCCATGGTGATGAGCGTGTCTTTTTTCATTCCGCTCGTAATCTTCTCTTTCATGCCATGCAGTCGGCGTACCTTCCAGTTGGTGAGCTTCCAGTGGTATTTGGAGTCGCTGATGGTATCATACTGTATTTCTGATGCCGTCAGGTGGCTCACCAGTTTCTTTTCCTGGAACTTGTCCAGGCAGAATCCGTAGCCCCTCTTCGAGTTGTTGTCGTAATGCTGGATGTAGGCTATCACGCCTCGGTCCACCTGCAGCTGCACGTTCTCGGCAGAGGTATTCTTCTTCTTGTTCTTGTACATCGTCTCAAAGTTCTGTCGGATGACCGTGCCGTGCGGAATCACATAGGCAGAGAGCGTGTAGGAGAGTGCCGAGAGGAATATGCAGGTAATCATGTACGGGCGAAGCAGGCGCTTGAATGATACTCCCGATGCCAGCATGGCGATAATCTCGGAATTGCCTGCTAGCTTGGAGGTGAACATGATGACCGCTACGAACACGAACAACGCACTGAAGAGGTTGGCGAAGTATGGCACGAAGTTGGCATAGTAATCGAAGATGATAGCTCGTGCCGGTGCATGATATTCGGTAAACTTCGACAGGTTGTCGTTGAAGTCGAACACGATGGCAATGGTGATGATGAGCGCTATCGAGAAGAAGTAGTAGCCTACGAACTTCTTGATGATATACCAGTCCAATCGTTTGATGTATCTCAGTGGGTTGAGATACTTGAGCACCTTGAGGAATCGCAGTTTATGCCCGATCCATCGCATGACCTTTCCCATCCAGCTCAGTTTTCTGCCCAGCCATCTGAGGGCAGCGGTGAGCCATCCGAATCTTCGAGCCATGGTTCTGCCGAACTTTAATCTTCTGCGATGTTTTCTGATGTATTTAAAATCTTTCATAAATCAGTATTTTCCGGGAGCAGGAGCCGTCGGGGGCTCCATGCTCCTGAGACTTCTTACTCCTAACTTCAGTAATTTAAATTCTTCTGCCGAGCTGGTCGATGACAGATCGCTTCCACTGTACGAAGTCGCCCTGCTCTATATGCTGGCGCGCATCGGTAACGAGTCGCAGATAGAACGAGAGGTTGTGGATGCTGGCTATTTGCATCGCCAGGAGTTCCTGTGCCTTGAAGAGGTGGTGCAGGTATGCCTTGCTGGTAATCAGGTCGATTTCGCATCCGTCCGGATCCACTGGGCTGAAGTCCATCTCCCATTTCTTGTTGCGCATGTTCATGGTGCCGTTGTAGGTGAAGAGCATCGCATTTCTTCCGTTACGGGTTGGCATCACGCAGTCGAACATGTCTACGCCTCGCTCGATGGCTTCCAGGATGTTCTGAGGGGTACCCACGCCCATCAGGTAACGTGGCTTGTCCTTTGGCAGGATTTCGTTCACCACTTCTATCATCTCATACATCACCTCGGTAGGCTCGCCTACAGCCAGACCTCCGATGGCGTTGCCGTCAGCTCCCTTGTCAGCGATAAACTTGGCTGCCTCGCGGCGGAGTTCCGGGAAGGTGCAGCCCTGTACGATAGGGAAGAGGCTCTGCTGGTAGCCGTAGAGCGGTTCGGTCTCGTTGAAGCGCTTCAGGCAGCGGTCCAGCCAGCGCTGGGTCAGTTCAAGACTCTTCTTGGCATACTGGAAGTCGCTCTGTCCCGGAGGGCACTCGTCGAAAGCCATCATGATGTCGGCACCGATGATGCGCTCCGTATCCATCACGTTTTCCGGTGTGAAGAAGTGCTTGCTTCCGTCGATGTGTGAGCGGAATTCGCAACCTTCCTCCTTCAGCTTGCGGATGCCCGTGAGCGAGAATACCTGGAAGCCGCCGCTGTCGGTGAGGATAGGGCGGTCCCAGCCGTTAAACTTGTGCAGTCCGCCTGCAGCCTTGATTACTTCAAGTCCCGGACGCAGATAGAGGTGATAGGTGTTGCCCAGGATGATCTGGGCCTTCACCTGCTTTTTGAGTTCCTCGAAGTGTACACCTTTCACGCTGCCCACCGTTCCTACCGGCATGAAGATAGGAGTCTTGATCTGTCCGTGGTCGGTGGTGATGATGCCGGTGCGTGCATCGCTAGCCTTATCTGTTACTTGTAATTCAAATTTCATTTTTCTTCTTTTTTGTCTTTTTCTGGAATAGTGAAGTCGATAGGGTGCTTTACCTTTTCATCGGTGAGGGCAAATTCCCATACGTCGGCCACGTCTTCTACATAGTGGAAGGATACGCCCTTGAGATATTTTGCCGGAATCTCTTCGATGTCCTTGCGGTTGTCCTTGCAGATTACGATGTCGGTGATGCCGGCGCGCTTGGCTGCGAGTATCTTCTCCTTGATGCCGCCCACAGGCAGAACCTTTCCGCGCAGGGTGATTTCGCCCGTCATGGCTGTGTTCTTGCGAACCTTGCGCTGGGTGATGGCAGAGGCGATGCTGGTGGCGATGGTAATACCTGCCGACGGACCGTCTTTCGGAGTGGCTCCTTCCGGTACGTGGATGTGGAGATTCCAGTTCTCGAAGATGCGGTAGTCTACGCCCAGCAGGTCGATGTGCGACTTGATGTATTCCAGTGCGATGACTGCCGACTCCTTCATCACGTCGCCCAGATTGCCGGTAAGGGTCAGCTTGCCTGCCTTGCCACGGCTCAATGAGGTCTCGATGAAGAGAATCTCGCCGCCCACGGAGGTCCATGCCAGTCCGGTTACCACTCCTGCATAGTCGTTGCCCTGGTAGATGTCGCGGTTGAATGGCGGATTGCCCAGGAGCTCCTTCACTTCGTCCATGCCGATGGTAGGATGCTCCAGCTTGCCGTCACATGCCATCTTGTATGCCACCTTTCTCAGACACTTGTTGATCTGCTTCTTCAGCTGTCTTACTCCGCTTTCGCGTGTATAGTGCTCGATGATGCATTCCAGGGCAGCCTTGTTGAAGCTGATTTTCTCTTCCTGCTTGTCAAGACCATTGTTCTCCAGTTCCGTCGGTACCAGATGGCGCTTGGCTATTTCTATCTTTTCCTCGGTAATGTATCCGCCCACTTCTATCAGCTCCATACGGTCGAGCAATGGGCGTGGGATGCTTCCCAGGTCGTTGGCTGTTGCGATGAAGAGAACCTTCGAGAGGTCGAAGTCGGCATCCAGATAGTTGTCGTGGAAGGCGTTGTTCTGTTCCGGGTCGAGCACTTCGAGCAGAGCCGATGCAGGGTCGCCCTGGAAGTTGTTCTTGCCCACCTTGTCTATCTCGTCGAGGATGAAGACAGGGTTGCTGCTGCCAGCCTTCTGGATGTTCTTGATGATGCGTCCTGGCATGGCTCCGATATAGGTGCGGCGATGGCCGCGTATTTCGGCCTCATCGTGCAGACCGCCCAATGACATGCGCACGTATTTGCGCTTCATGGCGTCGGCGATGCTCTTGCCGAGACTGGTCTTTCCTACTCCCGGAGGACCGTAGAGGCAGAGTATCGGACTCTTCTGTCCGCCGTTCAGTGCTCTTACAGCCAGGTATTCCAGGATGCGCTCCTTCACCTTTTCCATGCCGTAGTGGTCACGGTTCAGGATTCTCTTGGCGCGCGACAGGCTCAGGTCGTCCTCGGTATATTCATTCCAAGGCAGGTCTACCATGGTCTGCAGGAAGCTTATCTGTATGGAGTAGTCGGGACTTTGCGGATGGATGGTGTCCAGCTTGGCAAGTTCCTTCTTGAATATCTTCTGGGTAGCCTCGTTCCAGTTCTTTCCTTTGGCTTTCTCTATGATTTCCTTTCTCTCCGGTTTTCCGTCTCCATCTCCCAGTTCCTTCCTGATGTTTCTTATCTGCTGTTTCAGGAAGTATTCCTTCTGTTCCTCGTCCAGGTCATAGCGGGTCTTCATGCTGATTTCGTTCTGCAGGTTGAGCAGTTTCGATTCCTTGTGCAAAGCCCTGAGTGCTTCCAGCAGACGGTCGTTCAGTGTGTCCTGTTCCAGCATCTTCATCTTGTCTTCGATGCTGAAAGGGATGGAGCTGCAGATGAAGTTTCCCTGGATGGTGCTATGTGTCATCTCGTTGATGGCATAAGCCAGGTCGGTAGGGATATTGTCATTGGCGTTGATATAGCTGATGGCTTCCTTCAGGAGTGTCTGGTGGATGGTTGAGAAGTCGGTATCGTTTTCCGCTGGCCATATTTCCGGCAGACTTGTTACGCTGGCGCTATAGTATGGAGTGGTTTTCTCGATTTTCTCCAGGTGACATCTGCCCAGGCACTGGATGATGATGGTCTGGTTGCCCGAACCGTCAGGCATGTTGATTACCTTTACGAGTTTGGCGAAGACACCTGTATCATACAGGTCGGCTTCCTTTGGATGGTCTTCATCCTTGTTCTTCTGGCAGAAGACGCAGAAGATGGTATTTGGCTTGTTAGCCAGTTTTTCTGCCAGATTCTTGCTGGCAGCTCTCCCCACGACGATAGGGATGAGCACAGTAGGAAAGGCAACGAGCTCTCTGGTGCAGAGCATCGGATAGATTCCTGCCGGATTTTCTGTGAGCAATGAGCTTGGATCGCCCTCGAAATCGGCAAACATTTGTATCTGAGTTTCGTTTCTTTTCATTTCTTTTATCGAATTCTTATTTTTAAGGTGCAAAGTTACTCATTTTTTTGCGAATTCGTGTAGAAGTATAGATTATTTAATAAATAAAAGCCGATTTATCTCCGTTATGAGTGGCAAAAGACAGTCTTTTTCCCGATATTTTACAATATATGGCTCTGTTGCACGTTATTATCTCTGAAATGGATAGTTTTGGAAAATAAAAAATAACGAGAGAAGATTTATGGCTGGATTTACATTTAAACAGTTTGAAATACAGCAGGATCGCTGTGCGATGAAGGTGGGCACCGACGGGGTGCTGCTGGGTGCATGGGCTGAGGGTGGACAACGTATACTCGACATTGGGTCGGGTACGGGACTTATCTCGCTCATGATGGCGCAGCGTTTCCCTGAGGCTCAGGTTTGGGGAATAGATATTGATCCGGATGCCTGCATGCAGGCTAGGGAGAATGTGGCAGCCAGTCCTTTTGCCGACCGGGTAGGGATAGCGTGCTGCGCCTTGCAGGATTTTTCGAAGTCGGAAGCGGCTAAGGCTGACGGAATACTTTTCGATGCGATAGTAAGCAATCCACCTTTCTTTGTGAATGGGTTGAAAAATCCTGACAGTAAGCGTGCGATGGCTCGGCATTCTGACAGTCTGCCGTTCCCGGTTCTGATGAAGGGTGTCAGACGATGGCTTTCCGATGAGGGCGTGTTCTCTGCGATAGTGCCAGCCGATGTGCTGGAGTCTTTTGTTTCAGAAGCCTATTGCTCAGGACTTTCGCTTGTCCGTCAGTGTGGCGTGAAGACGGTGGAGCGCAAGCAGCCCAAGCGCTATCTTGTTGCCTTCTCCAAGCGTCGTGCGGGCATGATGGATAAGTGCACGGAAATCATGACGGATTCTGAAGGAAACCGCTCTGAATGGTATGCGAAAATTACGGAAGAATTTTATCTGGAATAGTGATTGTTTAGTAGTGATTAATTATTAGTGATTATTTAGTAGTGATTAGTGGGTAATTGCACAGGGATGATGTCAACCCGCAGGCAAATTAATCACTACTCACTACTCATTAATCACTATTTCAAAGGTTCAGTTTCCTTTGCACCATTTTGCTGATGGCTTCCACCTTCTTGCTCTGTCGCTGGATGTCCTTGTGGATATCGTCGCGCACGGCATTCAGATCGTTGAAGAACTCGGCAATGCCATTCTGTATCATGTTTGGCTTGCGTACGCTCTTGTCAGCAAATGGGTTAACTACCATCTTGATGCCTTTTTCTTCAAGATGAACATCTATTTCGGCTCCCGTCATAACCGGGTCGCCGTCATAGTGTATCACGCCAGGCTGGCTTCTCGTGATATGCAATTTCTTACAACGGAACGATTTGATTTTTGAGTTTTTGTCGAGTGTCTTGTTGAACATGTCGAAGCTGACCTGCGGAGCCTCAATCACATCGAACGGCTCCATGATGACAACGTCTATCAGTCCGTCGCTCATCGAAGCCTGCGGAGCAATATAGGCATTGTTGCCATATTGCGATGCATTGGCGCAGGAAATCAGGAACGCCTTGTATTGCTTGGTTCCCGTCTCGTCTTCCAGCGTATACGTCTCCGGCTCATACTTCAGTCCTTCTCTCAGTATGTTTTCTGCATAGCTGATAGGTCCCCGTTTGCCACTCTCTGCAAACTTCATGCTGACGAAGGCGTCGAAGCCCATGCCGCAGGTGCAGAAGAATGGATGACCGTTGATGACGCCATAGTCGAGGTCGTGAATCTTGCATGCGTTGATCACCTCGATGCTCTTCTTCAGGTTCATCGGCAGGAGGAGGTGGCGTGCCAGTCCGTTGCCCGAACCGCAAGGCAGGATGCCCAGGGCCGTGTCCGAATGAACCAGCGAACGGGCTACTTCATTGACGGTTCCGTCTCCACCCACAGCCACTACGATGTCGGCGTGGTTGTTCTTTGCCTCTGTAGCCAGTTCGGATGCATGTCCTGCTCTTTCAGTCAATTTTATCTCGTACTCAAAAAGCTCTTTGTCCAAAGTTGAATCTATCAGATTCGGAATGCCGGCCTTGCTGGCTGTTCCCGAAATGGGATTCATGATGAATATTATCTTTTTCTTCATTTTTGTGTCAAGAGTTTAGTGATTTTGTACTGCAAAAGTAATAAAAATACCTAAAATGGCAAGATTTATCATTAAAAAAAACGCTAAAAATAAACTTTCTTAGGAAAATAGCCGATTTATTAGTCTTTTTTTGTATCTTTGCACCCTGAAATATTGAAAAAATAAAAATCGATAATAAAGTACACCTATTAATAATGGGACAATTACAAGAAAGATACAAGAATTATCGTGAACCACAGAAGTATATGGCTGCCGGTGTGTATCCATATTTCCGTGAAATCACAAGTAAGCAGATGACCGAGGTTACCGACATTGACGGTCACAAGATTTTGATGTTTGGCTCTAATGCTTATCAGGGTTTAACCAACGACCAGCGCGTTATCGATGCAGCTAAGGCTGCGCTCGACAAGTACGGCTCTGGCTGTGCAGGAAGCCGCTTCCTCAATGGTACCCTCGATTTACATGTGCAGCTCGAGAAAGAGCTCGCTGAGTTTATTGGTAAAGATGAGACATTGTGCTTCTCTACTGGTTTCTCTGTAAACCAGGGTGTGTTGGCATGTGTGGTAGGTCGTAACGACTATATCATCTGTGATGATCGCGACCACGCTTCCATCGTAGACGGTCGCCGTCTCTCTTTCGCTACCCAGCTTCACTACAAGCACAACGATATGGAAGATCTGGAGCGTGTGCTCTCTAAGCTTCCTGAGGATGCTATCAAGCTCATCGTTGTGGATGGCGTGTTCTCTATGGAGGGCGATTTGGCTAACTTGCCAGAAATCGTGAAGTTGAAGCATAAGTACAACTGCTCTATCATGGTAGATGAGGCTCATGGCCTTGGCGTGTTTGGTAAGCAGGGACGTGGTGTCTGCGATCATTTCGGTCTGACCGATGAGGTAGATCTCATCATGGGTACCTTCTCTAAGAGTCTGGCATCTATCGGTGGTTTCATCGCATCAGATAAGGATACCATCAACTTCCTCCGTCACAACTGCCGTACCTACATCTTCAGTGCATCTAACACTCCAGCAGCTACAGCAGCAGCGCTTGAGGCACTCCACATCATTCAGAATGAGCCAGAGCGTTTCGAGAATCTCTGGGATGTTACCAACTATGCATTGAAGCGTTTCCGTGAGGAAGGTTTCGAGATTGGTGAGACAGAGAGTCCAATCATTCCTCTTTACGTACGCGATGCAGAGAAGACCTTCGTGGTTACCAAGATGGCTTATGATGCAGGTGTGTTCATCAACCCTGTTATCCCTCCAGCATGTGCTCCACAGGATACATTGGTACGTTTCGCCCTCATGGCTACTCATACCAAGGAACAGGTAGAGCAGGCTGTCCTGATCTTGAAGAAGATCTTCGTAGAGGAAGGCATCATCAAGTAGTATGTATTGAGCAATCATATATATTATATATAATAAGGTATATAGGGCGATTTCGGTATGAAGTTGCCCTATATTCGTATATAAAGGCCGGCGAACAGAGGGAAAAGAATCTTTTTTAGAAAAAAAGTTATTCAAAAATTTGGTGAAACAAAAAAAATGTTGTACCTTTGCAGCCGCAAATCAGAAATGATACTTGCCCTAAATGATAAGAGGTTATCATAGAGAAAAAGACGGGGTGTAGCGCAGCCCGGTAGCGCTCCTGTTTTGGGAACAGGTGGTCGCAGGTTCGAATCCTGTCGCCCCGACTTCAAGTCTCTGATGGTAACTACTCTAGTATAAGCGGGGTGTAGCGCAGCCCGGTAGCGCTCCTGTTTTGGGAACAG
>ERZ1026888.1265-NODE-1265-length-11396-cov-27.323252_pt1 | contig 11396 bp, 3 predicted proteins | sample MGYA00380174_ERZ1026888 | MGnify/ENA primary metagenome ERZ1026888 (study PRJEB33269, sample SAMEA4719810) | human gut metagenome | biome: human-associated habitat; feature: organic feature; material: feces | place: Cameroon | collected 2013-10 ...
TACCTTTCTAGTTTATAAAGTAAAAAAGTGTCTACAGAAATCAGGAAAAGTCAGTACGACTATACACCCTTAAGTTGTACGACTATACACTCTTAAGTTGTACGACTATACACTCTATAGTTGTACGACAATAAATCTTTAGTTGTACAACTATATCCCCATTGTTCGTACAATATGATTATTGAATAGAAAAAGCGGAGAAAAACTAGTCTTTTTGTCGAGAAACACTATCTTTTTTTCAAAAAAACAGGTCTGAATGAAAATGAACCAAATTGAACCAATTGACTTTCAAACCTTTTTAGTATCTTTGCCGGCAGAACGTAAATGATATAAGCCATGGATATAGATGAATTAACAATTTTAGACCGTTATAACCTAAAGGACGACAAAGTGACCTCTGCCTTCTTGCAGGTCATCGGCTACGGGGGTGCAGTTCTGCTCCGCTCGTTCATCAATAGTTGTGCTTATTTCTCAGTATTACCGGTGTTTTTATTATTCAAGCATCAGTTGAGGTGCAGGGAGCCTGTGCTCCGACAGGTTTGTCGCTAGTTTATCTTTCAAAGATAACGATATAAAAGTAAAATGAATGAAAGTAATTAAAAACAAGATTTCGAATAACATTTAACAAAATTAGATTATGAGACGAATTAGACTGTTTATCATTTTAGCCTTCTTGCTTAGTTTTACGGCAGTGTGGGCAGAAGATGCCAAAGGGCATAATTATAACTATAAGACGGATATTTTAGTCACCTTTTATCATGAAGGGGGAATGGCGAATATTTATAATGACTATGGTCCTCTTTCATTGAAAAATGTCTATGTTGATGGAAAATGTGTAACGCCTTCAGATATAAATTATCCTTCCCGTTCCTCTACTTATTTAGCATGTCCTTTAAAAAAAGGTTTTCATTCTCTTATCTATGAATTGAAAGATTATTGTTACGTAGATGGAAGCCAATTTCCTGATGATGTGTATGAACTCCAATTGCCAGAATGTGTTAATGCTTTTTCTACTAATGGCTATGGCTCTAGTAATTCTGAATATAAATTTGTGCATTGTGGCACATTTGCTTGGTATAATCGCGGTAGTGTCGAATATGGTGGTATTCAAAGTATTGGAGACCAATTCGGGGTTGAAGCATATAATAAAACCTTTTATTGTTTCTCAAGTTCTTTTTTGGGTTGGGTAGATGTCTGTGAGTTTAGTCAAAGATTAAGACAATTAGGATTTGATATTCAACATTATGCTGATGCAGATGTACCAAAGGGTAATCAAGTTCGTCAGATATTAATGAATCCGCAAAATCCTACGTTGCGAGTAGGTGACAGAATGCCAATATCTGTTTCTTTTTCGGAATATAAAGACGACTATGCTTATTGGGTTACCAATCCTAATCTTTCCTGGAAAAGTAGCAATGAGGAGATTGCAACCGTTTCACAAGATGGTGTCGTAACGGCAAAGAAACCAGGCTCTGTGGCAATTCTTGCTACGGCACTTGACGGAAGCAACGTCAAAGCTATCAATAAGATAATCGTTGCCCCGGAGAATACGTCTCTTTATGATTATAAGAATGATGTGATGCTTGTTTATAATGTTGCTGACTGGACAAAATTCATACTGGAGGACAAATATTCTCCTGACGATTTTAAGAGCTATGCCGTTTATGTGGATGGAACTCTCTGTCCTGATATTTCGGAAGAATATCTGTTCTCTCCGGGTAAACATACCATTATCTACAAGGGAAAAGATCAAAAGACATTTTCGTTTAAACAATTTGATAAATTTTGGGGTGGTCTCGTAGAACTGCGTATTCCTCAGAGTATCGAGCAGATTTCTGGCGTGTTCGGACCTGGTAGAGGTTTGGAACAGATATATTGTTATAGTCTTACGGCACCTTCCTTCATATATACCTGGGATAATGCGCCATTCAGTAAAGAACTGGGAACAGGTACGACAGATAAGTGCTTTTATACATTAGAAAATGCGAAAGGCTACGATGAGATGCCTTGGGACACCCTTCGTGTTCTGAATTACTTTACATATAACATAAAGGAAAGTGAAGCAAACCAGGTTTATAAATGCAAGTCTATTCATTTTGAAACTTCTGCTCTTACAATGTCGCCGGGTGATTCTTATGTGGTACAAGCAAACGTTTTACCTCAGGATGCTGTTGATAAGAAATTGATATGGAGCAGTAGTAACGAAAGTATAGCTAGTGTTTCTGTAGACGGAAGAGTGACTGCACATGCAGAGGGAAATGTGAATATAACAGCACGCACCATAGATGGAAGTAATGTAAGCGAAACGATGGCGGTTTGCGTGAAGGCTCCTGTTGCATCTGTAGATTATGATCCTTATAATGACATCATGTTCAAATGCTATGCTCCAGAAGCAAATAAGGATCTTTCCATGTGGTCGACCTACGCCCCAGATTTGTCAGACATAGAAAAAAATAAGGATGCAATTTCTGCTATATATGTTGACGGTAAGTTGGTTCCTTTTGCAACTAAGATGTCGTTTGATTATGTCGGGGTTCATACTGTTGTAGTCAAATTGCAGGGTAAATTTGATGGTCTTAATATAAGCAATCTAAATGGAGAGGATGGATCAGTCCGCCTGTTGGAAGGTCATCAGCCAACCAATTTTAATGTAAATATTGGATCCAATTGTTATTATTGTGACCGCATATATATTTATAAGTCAATCTATCCATCTTGGAATCAAAACGGTTGTGGCTTTAGATCTCATGATAACAAAATCTTTGTTCCAACAGGTAGTATCGGATATGAATCTCTAAATAATGGAGATTTTGTTGTGGAATTCATGGATGTTCCTGCGCAAAAGGTAGAAGAAATTTTTGTAAATTATGACAAAACGTGGTTGAACATTGGAGAGAAGTCTACTCCTACAGTTACATTTTATCCATCGACTGCTGTAAATAAAAAGATTACATGGACAAGTAAGGATACAAAGGTAGTAACCGTAGATGAAAATGGCGTAGTAACAGGAGTTGGTGACGGAAGTACATTTGTTGTAGCAAAAGCTGAAGATGGAAGTGGTGTGACCAAAACAATAGACTTTGTAGTAAAGAAGCAAGAGGTTCCTGTTACATCTATAGCTGTTGACAAGAGTGAATTGAATCTTGAAGTAAATGAAACTGCAGAACTGAAGGCAATCATCACTCCTTCCTATGCAACCAACCAGGAAGTAAAGTGGACAAGTAGTGATGAAGATGTTGCCTATATAGATCCGAACAGCGGATTCCTCATGGCATTGTCTGAGGGTAAGGCGACAATTTCTGTTTCTACAACAGATGGTTCTTCTTTAACTGCAACTTGTGAAGTTACGGTAACACCGTCAACAGGTATATCTAATGCTTCTGTTGACCAGTTCAAAGTAATGGTGAATAATAGAACTCTTACCATTAGTGGACTCGATGATAAAACTCCTATCACTGTTGTTTCATCGCAGGGTAGTTTGGTTTATAAAGGTATGCAGCATTCCTGCAAGCTCCCTGGATCCGGAATCTATATAGTAAAGGCTCAAGGAAAGGAAATGAAGATTGCTGTAAAATAACAGGTTATTGAGTTATATGGCTCTCTGATGTAGGGAGAGCCATATAGCTTACTTGATAAAATGGATAGAAATATGTCTTTTTGTAGAATGTATGTTTTAATATTATTATGATTGAAAATTATGATATTAGATATAATGATTTGTTTGTTAAGATGTATTTATAAACTTTATCAAAAATGACCCCATCGGCAGAGTTAAGTGTACTAAAATTTAATTCCGCCAGTGGGTAAAAAACAAAATAGTAGGAAATATGAAACGAAGTTTACATTTTTACAAATGGTTTGTTGCAGTCGTTGTTTTGATTTGCAGCACCACCACTATGTCTGCTCAGACTAAGGTGACGAGTCTTAGTCAGTTAAAAGCAGGTAGTGTGATTAAGATCTATCCGAAAGATAGTAATGGAACGAGTCACTATGGCGAGAGCAAATATGCTCTGGCATGTAGTGGTGATGGTCAGCCATTGACTTCTTATGAAAAAGCAGGCTCTGGCGACGAGTGGACTTTGGAAGATACAGGAGATGGCTTTTGTTATCTTAAGAACAAAAATGGATGCTATTGGACGTATCAAGGGCGTTCATCTTCTAATTCCTTGAAATGTACAATAGATAAAAACTCTGCTGTAAAAATATCTCTTACATGGGATACTAAATATAGTGGAGTGTGCTTTTGGAATACAAAAGATGACTGTGGACTAAACAATTTGTATGAATATAATTATATGTACAACTGGTGGTCTGATCCTGATTACTATTCTGATGATGCCAATACAACTTTTGATATTGCTCTTCTAAAAGAAGGTAGTGGTAATGATTTTTCTAGTGGAGAACAAAGAGAAATCGTTCTTAATGGAATAAAATACAGACTTAATATTAGCAAAACTGCTGAAGTCCTTAAAAATGATTATTCTGGTGACATTGTTATACCAGAAACTGTCACATATAATAATATTACATATAAAATAACATCGTTAGGGGAATCTTGTTTCGAGGGTTGCAGTAACTTGACAAGTATCAATTTGCCATCAAGTATAACATCGTTAGGGGATTATTGTTTCTTTGGGTGCAGTAGCTTGACAAGTATTGAGCTGCCATCTGGTATTACTTTTTTCGGAAGACGATGTTTCTTTAATTGTGGTAATTTGAAAAGTGTCTATTTGGCCGATGGTATAACATCATTAGGGGAAAGATGTTTTGAAAGTTGTAGTAGCTTGACAAGTATCAATTTGCCATCAAGTATAACATCGTTAGGGGAAGGATGTTTCGAAGATTGCGGTAGCTTGACAAGTATCAATTTGCCATCAAGTATAACATCGTTAGGGGATTATTGTTTCTCGGGTTGCAGTAGCTTGACAAGTATCAATTTGCCTTCTGGCATAACCTCATTAGGGACTGCATGTTTCTCTAGCTGCGGTAGCTTGACAAGTATCAATTTGCCATCAAGTATAACATCGTTAGGGGATTATTGTTTCTCGGGTTGCAGTAGCTTGACAAGTATCAATTTGCCTTCTGGCATAACCTCATTAGGGACTGCATGTTTCTCTAGCTGCGGTAGCTTGACAAGTATCAATTTGCCATCAAGTATAACATCGTTAGGGTCTTCTTGTTTCGTGTATTGCAGTAGCTTGACAAGTATTGAGTTGCCCTCTGCTCTAACTTCTTTGGGGGAAGATTGCTTCAAGGAATGTAGTCGTTTGACGAGTATGTTATGTTTGGCAGTAGAACCACCAAGTTGTGTTCTATATGAATATACTCATACACATAACACAAGTGTAGTTAATAATACAATAAGACTTTATGTTCCCAAAGAATCAATAGAGAAATATAAGCAAAGTGATGCATGGAATAGAGCCAAAGGCATCTATCCACTATATCCGACAAGTTCCGTTTCGTTGGCTAAAGAAGTTTCTGTAAATAAAGCTAAACCGACAAAATTAGAATATACTATAATGCCAGAAAATGCAGGAACAAAAGAGTTGGAATGGAGTCCTGAGAATCCTGAAGTGGCAACTGTTGATGCCAATGGCATTGTGACTGGAAAGAAAATAGGAAAAACCGTAATTACTGCAAAATCAAAAGATGGAACAGACATAACGGTTTCAACAACCTTAACAGTATTGCCATTGAAAGTTGAGACAATGACTTTTGCCGAGCCGTCGGTTTCTATAGTCAAGACAGAGGATAAGACAATAACGCTTACTCTTAACTCGGAGGAAGTAGACAACAAGAGTATGGTATGGACAAGTAGCGATGAGAGTGTGGCTACAGTTGTCCAGAATATGAATGCAGTATATCCGCTTGAGGCTATAGTTGTAGCGCATAAGGTGGGTAAGACTACGATAAAGGCAGAGGCGCAAGACGGTTCTGGCATGAACGCAACTTGCGAGGTGGAGGTGACTCCATTGATGGCAAGCGATATCTCGTTGCAGACAGCATCTATTGTGAAAACAATTCCTACACAGTTGGAAGCAAACGTATCTCCTGCAGAGGCTGACAATAAGAAACTTAAGTGGACAAGCCTTACCCCTGACATTGCAACAGTTACTGAAGACGGAACAATGACAGGTTTGAAGATGGGTACTGCTAAGGTTAAGGCGGAAACTACAGACGGCTCTAATCTGTCATGTGTATTTGAGGTACAGGTAATGGGACTATCTGTTAGCACAATATCATTGCCTGCCGAATCGTCGATTATTAAGACCGAAAGCATGAAGTTGGTGTGTTCAATCCTTCCGCTTGCTTCGGACAATCAGAAACTGAAGTGGAACAGCAACGCTACAGATATTGCTTCTGTGGATGAGAGCACGGGTGTGATAACAGCACACAAGGTGGGCGATGCCGTCATTACTGCTACTACGACCGATGGTTCTGACATATCAGCTTCTACCACGATTCATGTAACACCGCTAAAGGTTAGTCAAATCGAGATGCCTAAGGATATATCTCTGCTATATTCGTTGAGTAAGCAGATAGAGGTAAATATTACTCCTGAGCTTGCCGACGACAAGACTTTGTCTTGGGCAAGTGAAGATGAAAGTATTGCTACAGTTACCCAAGAAGGTGTTGTAAAAGGCGTGAATGTCGGTACGACTAATATCACGGCAACTGCTATGGATGGATCGGGAGTATCTGCTACTTGTAAGGTGACAGTGGATCCTGTAACCATCAACCTCTCTACAAATACCGTCAACCTGCAAAAGGGCTCTGCGTATGTTGAGCAGACTGCCACCATTCTTCCTGAGAACTACGAACATAAGGATGTGGTTTGGACAACATCTGGTAATGGAGTGGCAAGTGTGGATAAAGATGGACATATTACAGCCAATAAACCTGGCGTTGATACGCTGAGATGTTCATTGAGTTATGATAGCCATATCTATTCTGAATGCCGGGTTATCGTTTATGAAGATAACGTGGTGTATGTCGGAGGTCTCTACTATCTCTTGAAAGGTACGACGGATGAAAACAGAGAGGCTACAGTAACCAGTATCTATGGCGGCAAGAATACTTCGCTTGATGCTAAGAATGTGGCGCAGTACTACTCTGGTACTATCAATATTCCGGAGACCATTATCTATGAGGGTAATAAATATACGGTACGTAAAGTGGGAAGCTACGCTTTCAACTGCCAGAACGAGTTGCAGAGTATCTACATCCCTCGTACGGTAACAGAGGTTGAACCTCACGCTGCCATCAAGGCTGAGAAACTGAACCGTGTGAACGTGGCTGATGAAAGTGAACTCGTGAACATCGGCGAGGAAGCATTCAAATGGTGTACTGGTTTGAAACGTTTTACTTTTGATGGAACATCCCTGAAGATGAACAGCATAGACAAGGCGGCTTTCAGAGAGTGTACTGCCTTGGAACGCTTTACTTGGATGGGCAATACAACGGTAAAGACCATCGGACATAGTGCTTTCTACGATTGCCCGGCTTTGGAGAAGGTGCTGTGGAACGGAAAGAGTGAGCTGAAGACCATTCAGGATTACGCTTTCTTCAAGTGTATCTCGCTCAACAACTTCGAAATGCCGAACACGACATTGAGTGTGGGTAACTCTTCGTTCCGCTACAATGCGAGCCTGACCAATATCCACCTCTCTACCTCGCTCAACTATATCGACGAGTATGCTTATGGTGAGTGTGGATTCAGCCAGATTACGCTTCCTGAGTCGCTGGCAAACATCCAGGCTGGTGCGTTCATCAACAATGACTTCTTGCAGAAGATAATCTTGCCGGAACGTCTGCAGGGACTTGGTTCTGCTGCATTCGAAAACAACTCGAAGTTGGAGTCGGTGACTTTCCATACTGCCATCGAGACCATGACCATCGGCAACAATGCGTTTAACCAGTGCCCTATATTAAATAAGGTATATATCACCAACATGAACAGCTTTGCGCAGACCAACTTCAATAATGCCAAGGCAAACCCTGCCAACACATCGCAGCATATCTATGATGCTAACGGCAAGGAAATCATCAACGTGGTGCTGCCTAAGGGTACAAAGTATGTCAACAACAATGCTTTCAACGGCTGTGCTTTCATCGAAAGTATCGAAATGCCGGCAACTATGGATCATGTAAACGATGATATCTTTGTGGGCTGCTCGGCTTTGAAGGATGTTTATTGTTACGCTGAGGAAGTGCCGGAGTTTATCGGTGTGAACAATCCGGCAAGCATGGATGAAGTGTTCCAGAATGCTACACTCCATGTGCCATTCGGTTCGGAAAGCCTCTATCAGAAGGATACTTCATGGTGGGGTAAGTTTACAAAACTCCTGGGTTGCGAGCCAAAGCCGACAGCTGTAGTGGAGAAGATAGACTTGAGTACTCTTACCGTAAATGTAAAGGCTGGTGAGAATTACAACGAACAGAAGTTGACAATCTATCCGGCTGAGGCTGCCAATGTGCGCATCAAATATTCTACAGCCGACAGAAAGGTGGCTGACATTGATGAGAATGGTGTAATCAAGGGTGTTGCTCCGGGTGTAACTACCATCTACTATACAGCGAATGACGGTAATGGCGTAACTTCAGAATGTAAGGTCATCGTCAGAAATCCTGAAGTAGAGTATGTGGGTGACATCTACTATCTCTTTGATAAGGCGAAGAAAGTAGCCACCGTAACCAGTATCTATGGCGGTAAGAACAAGTCGCTTGAAGCAGAGAAGGTGGCACAGGTTTATACCAGTACGGTAAGTATTCCTGAACAGACAACCTTCAATGCCGTGACTTATGACGTGAAGAAGGTGGGCGGTTATGCATTTACTTGCCAGAACGGACTTCAGGCACTTCGTGTGGGTGCTTTCGTAGAGAAGATAGAAGATAATGCTGCTACCAAGGCGATGAACCTGAACCGCGTAACTGTGGCTAATGCCAGCCAGTTGGTTACTGTAGGTAAGCGTTCTTTCATGGATTGTGCAGGTTTGCAGCATGTTCTCTTCGAGGGTACAACCCAATATCTCGATGTTATTGATACGGCAGCATTCAAGAACTGTGCTAAACTGGAGGATGTCATTTGGGAAGGAAAGAGTACACTGCGACTCATCGGTGACTCTGCTTTCTATTGTGACAGCAAGTTGGAGACCGTGAAGTGGAATGATAAGTGCGACCTGAAGATTATTGACAACTACGCTTTCTACAAGTGTAGCTCGCTCAATCACTTCATCATGCCGAATTCTACTTTGAGCGTGGGTAAGTATGCTTTCCGCTATGATGCAGGTTTGACAGATATCCAACTCTCAACATCTCTGAGCATTATCTATGATTATGCTTTCGGTGAGTGTGGATTCAGTCAGATCGTACTACCGGAGTCTCTGAAGTCGATGCAGGCAGGTGCGTTCATCAATAACAGTAATCTTGCTGATATTACGATTCCAAAGAAGACGGAAGGTATTGGCGCCGGTGCGTTTGAAAACTGTTCTGCTTTGGAGAGTGTGACATTCAAGACACATGAAACCAAGCTGACTGTGGATAAGAATGCATTCAACCATTGCCCAGTTTTGAGCAAGGTGAACATAGATTATCTGGATGATTGGGCTCACATCAACTTCCAGAATGCTGCGGCTAATCCGGCAAGTACGGCTCGTCGCCTCTACTTGAATGGTGAGGAGATGATAGATATAGAATTGCCTGTTGGCACAAAGTATATTGGCAACAATGTATTCAACGGCTGTTCTGACATCAGAACTTTGAAGATTCCTGCAACCGTAGAACATGTGAATGACAACATCATCGCAGGCTGCTCTTCTCTTACAGATGTATACTGCTATGCAACGAAGGTTCCTTCATTCATCGGTACGGAAGATCCTGCTAGTATGAACGATGTGTTCCGCAAGGCAACGCTACATGTTATCTATGGCAATGAAGAGGCTTACAAGGCTGATGCATGGTGGAAACGATTCTACAAGATAGAAGGATGTAAGGATCCGGGTGTTGAGGATGTGAAGGTTTCTAGTATCACAATCAGCCAGACTGAGATTACGTTGAAACCAGATGATACTTTGCAGTTGGAAGCAACGGTTTATCCTACAGAAGCAGCCAACAAGTCGGTTATCTGGAAGAGCAGTAATGAAGATGTGGTCATCGTGACAGATGAAGGCTTCGTCCTGGCGGTAGCAGAAGGTGAGGCTGATGTTACGGTTGCTTCGGCTGAAAACAGCGAAATCAAGGCGGTTTGCCATATCAAGGTTGAGAAGGAAAAGGAACCTGAAGTTCCTATTGTGCAGATCAAGTTTGAGGAATCTCCTGTGACAATCGCCTTGGGAGAAACCAAGAAACTGAATGTAATCTTCAATCCTGTGAATGCAACCAATAAGGAACTTGACTGGGTATCAGCCAAGACTTCGGTTGTAGAAGTTGATAAGGAAGGTAATATCCTGGGTGTCAGTGCGGGTAAGGCTATCGTCTCTGCCAAGACCAAGGATGGTTCTAATCTGACGATTAACTGTGTGGTAACAGTTATTCCTTCTACAGGTATCAGCAACATCACAATGGGTGAAGTGAAACTGATTGTCAACAACCGACATCTGAAGGTTGAGGGACTTGCTGACCACGAGGTAATCCAGGTTGTGAATTCTATCGGCTTCACTGTATATCGTGGAACTGATCATGAGGTAGACTTGAATGCTTCTGGCATCTATATCGTAAAGATGAGAGGCAAGACCGTCAAGTTTAATGTGAAGTAACAATCAATCATAAAAACAAATAAAGCCCGGCAGGAAGTTTTTCCTGCCGGGCTTTTTGTTAATTTATAGAGTCAATATATTACAGCAATTCCGGAAGCTGGAAGAGCTTCACGCTGTTGCTGCCTTTGATGAGGATGTAATGGTCGTGAGGCTGGTTCGCCTTGAGTGCTTCCTTCACTTCCTCTACATTCTGGAACTTGCGGTAGCTGCATGGAATATCCTTGAATTCATCGCCTACCAGCCATACATTCTCCAGGCCGGCTGCCTGCAACTGATCTACTACCTTCTGGTGCTCCTCGTGGCTCACTTCGCCGAGTTCGCCCATCTGTCCGAGAATCGCCATCTTATGAGGCACATCCATCACGCGGAAGTTCTCGATGGCGGCTGCCATGCTCGATGGGTTGGCATTGTAAGCATCTACCACCAGTTTGTTGTGCGCCGTCTCTTCCAACTGCGAACGGTTGTTGCTTGGGATGTAGTTCTCCAGAGCATGATCTATCTGCTGAGGCTTCACATCGAAATGAAGACCGATGGTGATGGCGGCAAGCATGTTGTCGATGTTGTAAGAGCCGATGAGATGAGTCTGAACCTCATGCCAGTCGAAACTCTCGGTGCGCCAGCGGAACTTCAGGAATGGAG
>ERZ1026888.1269-NODE-1269-length-11359-cov-18.878008_pt1 | contig 11359 bp, 10 predicted proteins | sample MGYA00380174_ERZ1026888 | MGnify/ENA primary metagenome ERZ1026888 (study PRJEB33269, sample SAMEA4719810) | human gut metagenome | biome: human-associated habitat; feature: organic feature; material: feces | place: Cameroon | collected 2013-10 ...
AGGGTTATCCATACATCAAGCGATTTACGATGGATGCCACCAAGCGCCATCAGAATTTCATGGGTGAGAACCCTAACTGCAAGCTCATCCTCCTCACCGATACCCCATTCCCTCGTATCAAGGTCACCTATGGCGGTGTGGACGCCATTCGTCCTGCCGAGGAAATCGATGCCGAGCAATTCATCGCCCAGAAGAGCTTCAAGGCAAAGGGTAAGCGCCTGACGACATTCAAGCTGGAGAGCATAGAAGAACTGGAGCCGACAAGATTCCCGGAGCCATCACCAGCCGATGATGATTCCGATGATGATTCATCGAATGATGACTCTAATGCATCTTCCTCTTCAGAAGTCTCAGAAGAAAATCTCGACCCAGATGCTGGCAAAAGCGAACAGCAGGTTATTGATGAGTTAACTGGTCAAACCAACCTCTTCTCCGAAAAGGATTTCGAAGAAGAAAAAAAAGACAAAGATTGGTTATCAAAGCAATAGAGACTCAAAAGAATTCCCGTAAAGGATTTCGATGTATAAAAAAGGGAGCTTAAAGCATCAATTGCCTTAAGTTCCCCTTTTTTCTTTATATATGATATATACGCTGCAGCAAAGAAAGCGCCTTTTACTTCTTATATTCCTTCAGCTTCCCCAGGCAATAAACCTTGAAATCACTCCAGTGATAATAAGGTGCTATATCGCTCTTGATAGGAAGTGTTGCCTCATCCTCGCAAAGCAAAACCTTCACCAGCACATCGTTCGCCTTGTTGCGATAGAACACAAACTGAAGGTTAGTAGCCATCGGAGTAATCTTATAATCAAACCACTGGGTAGCCACCTTCTCCGGATCCTTGATCTCCTCGCCATATCCGTTCAGGTTCAGAAGACAAGTGAGCGGAGTGACCATCGTATCATGACCATATCTCAAGGTTGCACCCGGATGCTGAAGAGCAATACAGCTATCAGCCTTCTCGATGATATCCATGAGAAGATTACGCTGAGAGAATGGCTGAACATTGCCCGTATAAGGCGAATTGCCATAAGATACCTGCCATCCTAAATTGCTCTGCAACCAATTCTGATAAAGCTCCTCCTCTGTAAAGAGATCATAGAGAGATACCTTACCTCTCAACTCTGTACCCTGAATAGAGCTTGCCATCTCATAGAGACGCCAGTTAAGATCACTTTGGTCGATATTCTGCTTCACCCAAACAGGGTCGTTGAAAAGCTCCTGCATCACACGGCTATAGCAGGCATGCTTTCGGGCAAAATCCTCTCTTACCACTCTTCTTCCCACACTATGCTTCAAGCTATCCAGATATCTATCGCCCTGGTTCATGTAATACATGTCGTGATCGCTGGCATCATGGAAGATATGGAGTTTCGGATTCATGCGAAGCATCTGATGCAAACCGTTCTCCATAGAAAGGATGCATCGGATAACCAATGTGCTTCGAGCCTCAATATTCGCATTACCGGCAAAAATCTCAGGGAATCGCTCCATCATTCTTCGGGTAATACCCTGATGCTGCAAAGCACCAAGTGGAGTCAACTCGCCATCGCGTCCCTTCGCCTCTTCACGAATCATCTTCACCTTTGCTAATGTCTCCTCACCTTTGGCGGTCAATTTACCCTCCTGCTTCGCCTTCAACAGAGAGAAATAAGGCACATCATACGCCTTTTTGCCAATCATGAATCGGGAGCCATGACGGCCATAGTGGCTCAGATAGAAAGGTTTGTATCCTTTAGGAGCAGGAGTCAACTGCTTCTGAGGTCCGCGATAAGCCACATAATTACTACCTGAGAGCGTAATGTCTCTCTTAAAATCCTCCTGAGGAGTCTGGGCCGTCATAGGCATCGCAAAAGCAAGAGATGCCCACAATAATAGATTCTTTGCGTTCATTGTTACTACTTAATTTTATCTGTTATTTTCCTTCTTACCAGTTCATCAAATTCTTTAGGAATGGCAACAATTCCTTTGCCATCTTTTGATGCTGCAACTTGCTAGGATGCCAGCTGGCACCATATCCCAAGTCGCCTTTCTGAAAAGAGAAGTCGAAGCGATAAATCTCCTTATCCCCCAGCTTCTTCGCCTTCTTTATCTTGCCTTTTTTATCCACTACCGTCTTATTCACCAAAGTGAAACCGCTCTTGTTGGCATCTGCGCAGATTCTGTCAAGGGCTGCTCTCTGCTCGCTACTCTCCTTCTTCCCGAGCATAGGTCCTGTCAGGAGCACAATCTTGGCTTCAGGATATTTACTTCTCACGGTAGTAAGGAACATGCGGTAATTCTTCTCATAAAGCTGAATATCATAATTATCCGTAGAAAGGTCATTGGTACCTAGGTTGATGCATACCAGTTGTGGCTGATACTTGGCAAAATCCCATTTCTCATCATGCTTATTAAATAAGGTATATTCATACTGCCAAGGCATATTCTCTGCAGAACCCGTCTTAGGACCATCATAGTTGCGATATACACCGATACCACTACGGGAGATCGAAGTATGCTGCGCCTTCAGGCTATCGCTTACGATATTGGCATAAGTCAGCCAATGGTTCTCCGTCTCATCCTCAAAAGGATCGCTCATCTCGATGCTCTCTACACCATATCCGCAAGTGATAGAATTACCGATGAACTCTATCTTTCGCTCAGACAAAGCTGGAGCCTCAACGAGTTTACAACCCTTATCCAACACGAATCCACGGAACTCTGGGTTGCGGAACAATCCCTCTATCACATACATCACCTTCACATGATGCACACCCTTTGGCAAGGCTGTAGCCAGCGTAACCACCGAATCACGTTCTGCATTGAATCCTACCTTAAAAGGTTCACTGCCATCAACTTGTGCCATGAAATATCCCGTCATCGGACGGCACATCATCTTCAAGGAAGACCCCTGGAAGTTTGCCTCAATGGTAGTACCTGGGAAATTGAAACTAGCCACATCCGGATTCTTCCCGAAGCTCACACGTCCCATGTATTGAATCATGGGATGAGATGCCTTCACCACATCTCCCTCGACAGGAAGCGTGGTAGAAGTCTTTCCATTACCAGCGAAGGCAGCAGCGCTCAGCATTGTTGCCATCAATAACAAATTCATTTTTTTCATCATGATTATTTTTAGTTTGCCTGCAAAAGTACCATTATTTCTTGTAAAAAACGAACAAAACCGCTTTTTTCTGCTCATTTCTTCTTTTTATTCATTTTTTTGTTGTATCTTTGCACTCACGAATGCGCTTGTGGCGAAATTGGTAGACGCGCTAGACTTAGGATCTAGTGGTTCAGGCCGTGTAGGTTCGAGTCCTATCAGGCGCACATAAAAAATGCTAAGTAGTTACTATCTAACTATTTAGCATTTTTCGTTTATAAATTTACCCGTCTTTTTGCTACTTTTTACAGAATATTCCCCAAATGGAGAACAGATGCCTACATCATCCCCTCTAATTTCTCCTGTGCCTCACGCATGTCTTTTTCGAAATTCACATGGTCTAGAAGGAATTCTTTTCTGCCCTGCGAAAGGAACTGGTAAAGCTGAGGATTCATGCCCTCCACATATTGGGCGATGGCATACTCTATATCATCCCTCTGGGTAGGATTGGTTGAAAACTCAAAGACTCTAAGCTTCTGATGAATAAAGCAATATGCCGACTCTATGCAATCTCTGGTGATGCTCCCCAATAGGAGAGCATCACCATTATAATCTTGATTCTGATTCATTCTGAATATTCTTTTTTACTTTACTCCCTTCATGGAAAGGGCGATGCGCTTGCGCTTCAAATCTACTTCTGCCACACGCACCATCACATGCTCATGAAGCTTTACCACCTCACTTGGATCATTGATGTAGCGATTAGACATTTGGGAAACATGAACCAGACCGTCGTTGTGGACACCTATATCAACAAAGGCACCAAACTTGGTGATATTGGTGACGATGCCTGGCACCACCATGCCTACCTGCAAATCTTCAATGGACTTGATACTTGCTTCAAACTCAAACTTCTCCACCTCACCACGAGGATCCAAGCCCGGTTTGTCAAGCTCAGTCATGATATCCATCAAAGTAGGCATACCTACCTCAGCAGTTACATATTTCTTGATATCAATCTTCTTCTGTAGAGATTTATCTTCAACCAATTGCTTCACTGTAACACCCTGATCCTTTGCCATCTGCTCTACCAGCGCATAACGCTCAGGATGCACGGCACTATTATCCAACGGATTCTTGGCACCAGGAATACGGAGGAAACCGGCACACTGCTCGAAGGCAGATGGGCCCAGACGAGGCACCTTCTTCAACTGAGCACGGGAAGCGAAAGCACCATTCTCGCGACGATATTCAACGATATTCTTGGCAAGAGTAGGTCCCAATCCACTCACATAGGTAAGGAGATGCTGGGATGCGGTATTCAGATTTACACCTACCGAATTCACACAACTCATCACCACGGTATCAAGACTCTTCTTAAGCTGTGTCTGATCCACATCATGCTGATACTGACCTACACCAATGCTCTTTGGGTCAATCTTAACCAGCTCGGCAAGCGGATCCATCAGTCGTCGCCCGATGCTCACGGCACCACGAACGGTAACATCCTCATCAGGGAACTCATCTCTCGCAATCTTCGAAGCCGAATAGATAGAAGCACCATCCTCACTCACCACATAGATATCCACAGGGTGTGGATAACTTATTTCGTGCAGCCAATCGCTGGTTTCACGACTTGCCGTACCATTACCCACAGCCATTGCCTCTACCTGATACATCTTCACCATACGCTGGATGGCGGCAGTAGCCTCGCTCTTCTTGTTACGTGGAGGATGAGGAAAAACGATTTCGTGATGAATCAGATTACCCTGCGCATCGAGACAACAGGTTTTACAGCCATTGGCGAAACCAGGGTCTACTGCCATCACACGCTTCTGTCCTAAAGGAGCAGCAAGCAAAAGCTGTCGCAGGTTTTCTGCGAACACGACAATAGCCTCCTCATCAGCCTTCTGCTTGCTGAGAGCAGCAAACTCGGTTTCAATACTAGGCTTCAGCAGACGCTTGAAGGCATCATCCACAGCCTCCCCCACCAAAGTCTGGCATTCACCGAAACCATGTACATAATGACGCTTCAGTTTATCCTGACACTGCTCATCATCAGCAGAAATGCTGATACGGAGGAAACCAGCCGCTTCACCACGACGCATCGCCAGCAAGCGATGAGAAGAACATTTCTTTAAAGGTTCAGAGAAATCAAAGTAATCAGAGAAGCGCTGAGCCTCCTCTTCATCCTTTTTCTTAGCCACTACCTTTGAGGTGATGATGGCACCTCGACGGAACTCGCCACGAATCTGATTTCTGCTCTCCTCGCTCTCGCTCACAGTCTCGGCAATAATGTCTTTAGCGCCCTGCAGGGCAGCCTCCACATCCTTCACCTTTTCACCAAGATATTTTCTTGCAGCCTGCTCCGGATTACGCTCACGTTGGAACAGGAGCAACTGTGCCAATGGCTCCAAGCCTGCCTCACGGGCTATCTGTGCACGGGTTCTGCGTTTTGGCTTATATGGCAGATAAATATCCTCCAATTCTGTAGCATCCCAGCAGTTTGCGATACGCTCCTTGAGTGCATCGGTCAGCTTTCCCTGTTCTTCTATCGTCTTGAGAATGGTTTCCTTGCGCTTCGCCATCTCCTTCAACTTTTCATTAGCCTGGGCGATAGCTTCAATATTCACCTCGTCCAGATTACCCGTTTTCTCCTTGCGGTATCGGGAAATGAAAGGAATAGTGCAGCCCTCTTCGAGCAGCGCCAAGGTATTTTCGACAGCCTGTTCACTCAATTTGAGCTGGGCTGCAATAATCTTTGTAAATTGGTTCATCTTTCTTATAATTGTTAATAGTAGATGCAAAGGTACACAAAAAAAGTCGCAAAGACGAAACTCCCAGCGACTTTTAAGATTTATTTCTTCTACCTAAGGCTTCCGGTTTTTTATTTCTTGATGGTAAACTCAAACTTCAGTCCACCTTCAGGCAAATTATTAACCCTGATAGTACCGCCATGCAGCAACACGGCATTCTTCACGATTGCCAGACCTAAACCGGTACCTCCCATCTTTCGGCTTCTTCCCTTATCAACACGATAAAAACGTTCAAAGAGACGGGCAAGATGCTCCTGAGGCACTCCCTGTCCGTTATCTCTGAAGATGAAATGCCACTTATTTCCCTGCTCTCTTGCCTCCAGAGTCATGGTTGTCCCCTCGCCGGCATAGGCAATGGCATTATCCACAAGATTACGGAACACACTGTACAACAGGCTCCGATTACCCTTCACCACAATGCGTTCAGGCAATTTATTATCGAAAGTCATGTGATGACCTTCTCTTTCCAAAGTCGTCTCCCGATTGATTTCTGCCACCATCATCGTGATATCCACCGCCTCAAAATCTATCATATCCGAACCGTCATCCAGTCTGTTCAAGGTAGAGATATCACGGAGCAGCGAGGTAAGACGCTCGCTCTGCGCATAACAGCGCTGCAGGAACAAGGCCTTCGTTTCCTCATTGATATGCGGATTGTCAAGAATGGTTTCCAGATATCCCTGAATACTGGCTACAGGGGTTTTGAGTTCGTGAGCGATATTCTGGGTAAGCTGGCGCTTCAGGATATCCTGCTCCTTACGCGTTGTCTGAATACGCTTGTACATCTTGATGATTCGCTCGGCAATCTCACCCAACTCATCATTAGGGAATTTAGCCAGATCCTCCACCTCCAGGCTCTCATTATGATCCGCCTTATAAGCAAAGATACGGAGTTTGGATACATTCTTCGCCAATCTGTTTGTAAAACGGTATAGCACCAGGGTAAGTAGGATGATGGCTGCCAAGGCAAACCAGATATAATGCTGATCAGCCTGAAGCGACTTGGTCAAATCATCATTATATGGCAATGCTGTACGAACAATAAGATGACTCTTCGGGAAATAGGACGCTACATAGAAATAATCCTGCTTCAGCGTTTTCGACTGTCGCTCTACGCTCGTACCCATTCCCTCTTTCAAAGCCTGTGCTATCTCCGCACGCTGGGCATGATTGGCAAAGTGGCGATAATCCTTACTCATATTGTCAAAGATTACGGTTCCATCCTTCTTGACCAAAGTTACACGAAGGTCCTTACTCTCATGCGTCTGTACAAAATCTTCCAACTTTGCCTCTGCCACACGCACGCTATCCACCACTTCCACACTGTCAGAAAGGAGAATGCCACCAGTCTTGGACAATTCCAAATCCTCTGCCAGCAGTTCATTATAGTTGGCAAGTTTCAGAGTCAACGTACTAATCTTATACTGTTTCTCGCGTGTTTGCTGAAATACTATAAAACTGACAGCGAACACAAGGAACACCGCCAGTACGCTGAAATACAACTTCTTACCTACATTATTCAGTTTAAACATGATGATATATGTTTATGCATCAAAATAATAACCAAATCCCAGACGGGTAACGATACACTTGGAAAATTTACCAATTTTCTTTCGCATACGGGTAATATTCACATCCACAGTACGGTCGAGCACCATCACATCCTTTGGCCATACACGGTCGATGAGTTCCTGACGAGAGAACACCTTACCACGCTCTTCCAGCAGAAGGCGCAAGAGTTCAAACTCTGTCTTGGTAAATGGCACACACTCTCCATCCACAGTCACCGACTTCTTGTCCAGATTCAGCTGCAAACCCTGATAGTTAATCAGAGAAGGCTCGCTGCTGTTACCTCTCTGCTCCATTGTACGGCGCAGCACAGCACGCACTCGCACCATCACCTCCCGGATAGAGAAAGGCTTGGAGATATAATCATCTGCACCCAGATTGAATCCGGTCACAGTATCATTCTCCGTATCACGGGCTGTCAGGAAGATGATAGGCACATGAGCTGTCATCGGATTCTCCTTCAACTGTCTTGCCAGCTGAAATCCGCTCATTCCTCCCATCATCACATCAAGCAATAAAAGATCATAAGAGGCAATATCCATCGATATAGCTTCCTCACCCGAATTGGCAGTATCTGCCTGATACCCCTCTGTCTCTAAATTGAACTTCAAGATTTCACACAAGTCCTGCTCATCATCAACAACCAGGATTTTCTTCTTATTTGCTTCCATATTCCTATCATTTAAATTCTGCCTGCAAAATTACACTTTTTCTTTTGTAATACGCATTACATTCGATTACAATTCAATTACATTCACCAAATCAGCTTAAAAAAGACTAGTTTTATTACAATTTTAAAGAATTTTATGACACACTTTAACGCAATGTAACCAAATCCGCTACAAGTTTGTTCGCTATTTTAATACTATATTGGTAATTTTGCAACCGGATTTAGACAAGAATATACAAAATCTTTAATAAGCAAAGAATTATGAACGATAAAGTTAATACTGTGGTCATAGGCAAACTCATCAAGGAAGAACTTCAACGGCAGGGTAAAACATCTGTATGGTTGGCAAACGAGCTTGGTTGCCATCGCACCAATATATATAAGGTATACGATCGCACTACCATCGATACGGGCATGCTGTTCCACATCAGTAAAATCTTGAAAGTTGACTTTTTCAAGTACTACTCAGATGCTCTTTCTTCCAAGCGTAAGAAGTAAAAGTTTCCGCTCTTTATATCAAAAAAGCCTTACCCAGTGTCATCTATTAACTCCGGTAAGGCTTTTCCTTTGTTTATCTGATTTTTGGCTTATCCCAATCTCTTCTCCAAACGCTCACGAATAGCAGCGATGAAACCTGCAGAGTTCACGGCCTTAGCCTCAACTCCCTCCATCAGGTTGACGAGGTCTTTGGTAGCGATACCGTCATTCAAGGTATCGAAGCAAGCAGCCTCCAACTGGTCGCCAAAGTCCTGCAACTCCTTGATGCCATCCAGCTCACCACGCTTTCTCAATGCACCGCTCCATGCAAAGATGGTTGCCATTGGGTTGGTAGATGTATCCTCACCTTTCAAGTAGCGATAGTAGTGACGTGTTACTGTACCATGTGCTGCCTCATATTCATATTTTCCATCAGGAGAAACCAAGACAGAAGTCATCATTGCCAGAGAACCGAATGCAGTACTGAGCATATCGCTCATCACATCACCATCATAGTTCTTGCAAGCCCAGATGAAACCACCCTTGCTACGAATCACACGAGCCACGGCATCATCAATCAATGTATAGAAGTACTCGATGCCAAGCTCTGCAAACTTCTCCTTGTAGTCGCTCTCGTATACTTCCTCAAAAATCTTACGGAACTGAGCATCGTAAGTCTTGGAGATGGTATCCTTGGTAGCGAACCAGAGATCCTGCTTGGTATCGATGGCAAACTTGAAGCAGCTGTGAGCAAAGCTGCGGATACTCTTGTCGGTATTGTGCATACCCTGAATAACGCCAGCGCCATCGAAGTTATGGATTTCAACCTCCTGCTTCTTGCCACTCTTACCCTCGAACACGAGTTTAGCTACTCCCGGTTCATCGGCACGAATCTCCACGCTCTTGTATACATCTCCATAAGCATGACGGGCGATAGTGATAGGCTTCTCCCAGTTCTTCACACATGGGTGAATGCTAGGAATGGTAATAGGAGCACGGAACACGGTACCGTCCATGATGCTACGGATTGTTCCGTTAGGACTTTTCCACATTTTGTGGAGCTTATACTCGTCCATACGCTGGGCATTAGGGGTAATGGTAGCACACTTCACTGCTACACCATATTTCTTGGCAGCCTCAGCAGAGTCAATGGTTACCTGGTCATTGGTCTGGTCGCGATAAGGCAAACCCAAGTCATAATACTCAGACTTCAAGTCAACGAAAGGAAGAATCAGTTCGTCCTTGATCATCTTCCAAAGGATTCTTGTCATCTCATCACCGTCCATCTCTACCAATGGAGTCGTCATCTTAATCTTTTCCATAACAATTCATGTCTAATTAATAATTTGCCTGCAAAATTACGAAAAAGATTTGATAAAAGAAAGGAAATTAAAATATTTTCTGTCAAAATGACAACAAAACGCGCTTTTTCTAAGCCATCTTCTATAATTCATGCATATTTATACAAAAAAGACACCAATGAGCATAAACCCATTGGTGCCTTCTATCATATACATCAGGACGCAATGATGTGCAAGCCCTGATTATTCATTCTTCATAATCTACCAAGATTACTTCTGAGAATCCTCTGGAGCCTTGTCGATCAAGTCCATGAACTGGTCGAGCTTAGGAGTGATGATAATCTGGGTACGACGGTTACGCTGCTTGCCAACCTCTGTATTGTTGGTTGTAACAGGGTTGTACTCACCACGACCACCAGCAGTCATACGCTTAGGATTAACACCGAAGTTGTCCTGGAGATACTGAACAACAGAAGCTGCACGGAGAGCAGAGAGGTCCCAGTTGTTACGGATGTTCTTCATCTTGGCACTTGTTGTGCTTACAGGCACGTTATCAGTGTTACCCTCGATGAGTACATCGTAGTCCTTGTAGTCCTGGATAATCTTGGCAATCTTGCTCAAGGTCTCCTTGGCACGGTCGTTCACCTCGTAGCTACCGCTCTGATAGAGCATGTTGTCAGCCAAAGAGATGTAAACCACACCCTTCAATACCTGAACGTCAACTTCCTTCATCTCCTCACGGCTGAGTGAGCGGGTCAGGTTGTTGGTCAATACCATGTTCAGAGAATCGCTCTTGCTCTTCACCTCAACCAAATGACGGATGTACTGGTTGCTCTCATTGATCTGGTCAACGAGCTTCTCGATGCTAATGTTGTTCTGATTAGCATTTGTCAAACTCTTGTCGAGAGCACTCTGCAACTTAGCGTAGTCGCTCTTTGCAGTAGCAAGCTGCTGCTGAGCTGCAGCGAGACTAGCCTCTGTAGCAGCCAACTTCTCCTTTGTATCTTGGTAATTGGCAGTCAACTCTCTGTTTTCTGTCTGGCAATTCTGAAGATCCTTCTTACTAGCGCAACTTGTTGTCAACAAAGCTGCTGCCATCAAAACCATTGCAAAAATCTTAGTCTGTTTCATATTCCTTTATTTTTATTTTCAGTTATTAAATACACATTTAAATGTTACACACGCTTTCACGGTGCAAAGTTACTTATTAGACCCGAATAACCATCATTTGTCAAAGCGTTTTAGACATTTTTAACCACAAAATCAATATTTTGTAGTTTTTTACAAGGGGAAAGCATTAACTAACTATAAAAATACGAGCAAAGGCTTTGTATTTCCAAAATTTAGCGCTATCTTTGCAACCGAAAGAAAAATAAATACATTAACATAATAAAAAGAGAAATAGTATGATTCTTTTTTTCAGAACTCCATCTAAGAGTGTGAT
>ERZ1026888.1276-NODE-1276-length-11305-cov-12.691378_pt1 | contig 11305 bp, 4 predicted proteins | sample MGYA00380174_ERZ1026888 | MGnify/ENA primary metagenome ERZ1026888 (study PRJEB33269, sample SAMEA4719810) | human gut metagenome | biome: human-associated habitat; feature: organic feature; material: feces | place: Cameroon | collected 2013-10 ...
TCAGCTTAAAGTTACCATCCACGTCGGTAACAGTGCCTGTATTACCGGGTACAACCTTTACCGTCGCACCGATAACTACATCCATGTCATCCGTCACTTGTCCTGAAATAGTCACCCCCCCACCTTGAGCGAGGCCTTTCACAGGAGCCACCAGCAGCATGAACAATACCATGCATACTTGGAACATAAGTGATTTGTTTTGCATAAAATGATTTTTTAAGTTTATATTAGTTTATTGTTGTATTTACGAACGTATTTAGCAGTGTGGCTTTTTCTCCTACCAGACTAAAAGAGGGGTTTCAGACCTTCCCATTTCACATCCCAGTTGCCATCTTGTGGGAAACCAGGATTGGGATGAATACTTCCGTCCCAGCCTGCACACATCATAGCTACAGCCATCAGGTAACCTCCATTGCCAGGAAGATAAAGACGAAGACGACCGTCCTGATAATTATGACCACTTACCAAATAGGTGTTCTTCTGCTGTTTCATCAGCAAGGCTCCAACTGCATTCTCGGGCTCTCCCATGCGGGCAGCTCCCATAGCCATCATCGGATAATCCCATCCCCAGGATGTCTCCCACTTCCAGTTCTTCCAAATCCACTGCTCGGTCTTCTTCATCTTGGCAAAGTCAATCTGACGACTGTTATATGGGAACAGACCTATCGCTCCCATCACTGCTGGGTGATCGCTGTACATCTTTTCATTCTTATAAGTATCAGGCTCGGTCTCAGCTGCGAGATACAGACTGTCCTTGGATGCCAATGGAGATATCTTCTGAATGACATCATCCCAATGTGCATTGCGCTCCTTGCCCAATCGCTCACGCCAGGTCTGTGCAATCTGAAGGGCACAATGCCACTGACTCAACTCGAAAGGAGGATTGATGGTTGTTGCTGCTGGCAGAGTTTCCTGAGCTGCTATACAACCACGAAGGATATAGCGGTCGTTCTGCTTGTCGTAATCGGCAAAGTCGCCCATAAATTCAGCGGTTTCATCGACCAAACGTGCATATTTCTGCAAGAGTGCAGGTGTTGGGTTGGCACGATAGAGCAACTCAGCCAAATAAATGAGGTGAGGCTGTTGCCAGATCAGGAAACTTCCCACTCCTGAAGGTGCCTCGCCTACCCAAGGGTCAGTCATCTTCATCCAGCGCACTCCTTTGAATCCCTGTCGCTCGGCTATCTTGCGGGCATTGGCTTCTGCCTTGAAATACCAGGAAAGTGAACGTTCCAACATCTCGGGGTGTCCCCAAAGAGCAAACTGTGCCTGATGCCAGAGAATCATCTCCAAATGGAATTTGCCAAACCATGAATTATAGGTGAGTCCTGTCTCCTGTGGAGGTGTCTCGCCTGCATCCTGAATGGCGAGCAGATACTGGCTCAATACTACACGACGCTCCATCTCCTTGGCACGTGGGTCCTTGCAGTTGGAGAAGTCTGCCATACCTCCCTTTTTCCAATAACCCATCCAGTATGCCTTGACTGCATCGGCAACATCGGCAAAGGTCTTATTGGCTGTTGATGTCTGCTCAGCATATTCGCAGGTAACTTTCAGGTCAGAAGACTTGGCTTGCAACTGATAGAAGTTCTTGCCCTTCTGCTTCAATTTAGCAGTTCCTTGCCATCTTAACATCACAAAATATACGGTTTCATCGATTATTCTCTTTAAAACTGCGGAGTTGGCTGTTTGAGCAACAAGCATTGTAGAATGCAACTTATCCTTAGTCCAGTCGCAGGCATCATCACAATGTCCACCAGTAGGATAAGCGAAGCGTACATCCACAGCGATGGTTCCCTTAGACTGTATGTGGGTAGCTATCATATCGAGAACAGGATCGCAGGTTGTTTCCACCTGGTAAGTCTTACCTTTATATGTAAAGCTGCTCTTGATTATGCCTTCCCACATGTTCAGTGTCTGGTCTATCTGCTTGATCTGCTTAGGATCAGTGCCCAGCGACAATCCCAATGTACCAAGATGCAGACGATGAGGGTTTACACGATACCAGTCGCCAGCTGCTTTGGCTCGTTTGTTGTCCTTTACCTGTGTGGCATAAGGTTCCTTACGGCCTCTGCCAAAATCATAATAACGCCAGCTTTCCTCTGGTTGATAGTTTTCTGGATTGGCAAAAGAATGCCAGCCCCAATCGCTCATAGTTCCCAATGGCACACCATGAGAATAAGACTTAGGGAAAGACTGTAAGCCTGTACCATCTACTGTCATGGCAAAACCACCATTACCTACAGAGAGCGAGTTGAGCGAATCCATTGTTGTGACATGTGGATTGTTACGCTCTACCACCTTCTTTCTATCGATGGGTTGCTGAGCCATAGAGCTCAAAGCAAACAACATGCAAATGCTTAAGATTAATTTTTTCATTTGTTTTTAGCTATTTTTCGATGGCAAAATTAGTGCTTTTCACATATTATAGCTATACAAAATTGTACACTATCATATATTTTCATTCCATTAAACGGAATTTCACGCACATAGTATTGGACGAGCATTTGCTATAAATGGCAAATAAGCAAATAAAATATGTCTGAACTAAAATACCTATTTTTATATAAGGTGTGCACTTATTATATATAAAATAATGTGCATTTATAGCAAACAAGGCACAGACACACATTTAAGATTCTTTTAAGAAGTTTTTATATCTCGTGTGCATATATAGGCGGAAGTGTACAATTGTGTACACTTCCACCCTTCATTTTATTTCATGATTTTTCGTGTTACCACTTTTCCGTCTTTTGTAGTCAATCGCAACAAAAATGCACCATCACCCACATTAGAGTTTTTTCTTCCTGACAAATCGTAGTATTCTACTTTGGCTGGGGTTTCCTGCATAGATATATTTCCAACACCTGTAGCAGCGGCAACCTTGACAATTCCTTCAGTAGAAAGAGAAGTCAAATCCCAAACTTGTCCCTCTCCTAATTTCTCTGGAATCATCTTTACTGCTCCGCCTAATGTCACTCCAGAAGAGAAGACTTTGAATACTTCTCCATCGACAAAGGTCATTGGTACATCCGCATCTCCCATTTGGATGACAGCGCCATCCTCCAAGGTTACAGCATCAGAAGCTATCACATTGTTGCTTGTACCTTCCAACAACACATTAACAATACCACCGCTTTTGACGGTCAAAGAGCTTTTCAAAGACAACTTAGCGCCATTAGCGCCTTCTTCGAAATCTCCTGCCTGGATTGTGGCACCATCATCTACACAAACAGCACCAGCAATACTTCCCTTGCCTGATAGAGTTGCATCCTTCATGACATTTACTGCTCCTGTTCCACTATTTGTGCCATTAACTATCAAATTACCACCTTGTACGTTGGTGACACCCTTATAGTCGTTGTCACCTGTCAAACGCCAATAACCAGTACCTTGCTTATTGATATTTACCGTACCTTGATACTTTGGGCTACTGCCACTCATAGACCAATTGTTGATTCTTCCAGCAAAAGTCTCATCCGTATTGGCGGTTCCTATGTTCCAAATACACTCAAAATCTTTTGTTTTTTTACTACTTCCACTCAAATAAGTAGTTGAAGCACCTGATAATCCTCCTATGGTAGCATTACCTTTCGTAGCCCAAATTCCCATACGAGCGTTACCAGCCAACTCCACAACACTATTCTTGAAATTAACGGAATTATCATTCAGCAAGAACAAAGACCCTTCTTTTTCAGAAGAGATACCATTTGCAACCAAACGTCCTGCAAATGCTGAGAAGTTATCACCCTTCAGATACTCTCGCAAATAAGGAACATTCAGTTGAAGAGTACCAGACCCTGTCAATGGTGTAGCTATATAGCAATTGCGGTGTGGAGAGAACTGCGAAACCGTTCCTTCCTTCACTTCTATCGGGAATGAGTAAGTCTCATAACTGTTATCCTCACCATTCGTCTTCAGTTCTCCTCCTTCCATAATCAGCTTGGAAGAAGAACCTATACCCGCTTTTGCGACATCAATAGTCGAGAGATAGAGAGTTCCTCCACGAAGAATCGTCGTTCCCTTGTAGCCAAAGAACTTACTATAGGCAACAGATACTTGACCTTTTCCATCAAAGACCAGATTGCCGTCTCCTTCAAACGATCCATTCATCGTAACCGTCGCAGCGCTATTCTCTACTTCAAAAGTCGATTCTCTCTTTATCTGAGCCGCTTTATCCGTAGCTGTTGTTTCTCCTGTATAGCGATAAGTTCCTCCATCAAAAATCCAACTCTGCGCAAAGTTTGCACTCGCGCCAATAGAGCTGGGCTCGCTGCCATTTTTCAAAGTATTGAAAGCCAACACTCCCTCATGAAGCACCGTGGCTCCGGTGTAATTGTTTAATGTATTTAATGCCAAAGTTCCTTCACCAGCTTTATTGACTGAAGTCTCACCGGCGATTGCACCCGCACCAGATATCTCCACGTTTCCATCACCTTTGGCGACAAGAGCAGCAGGACTCACAGTCTCATCCAGTGCCACATGAACATCCTTTGAGGCATCGAAGAGTACCTTTTTGTTATCAGCAAAAGACGCTTGGCCGTCATTCCAACTTTTGGCACTATGGTCCCAAACTGTAGCAGAATTATCCCACATCAAATCTGGTTGATAAGAATCTATATCCAACATGCCTGTCTCAACAGGACGAGTAGCCATCGTGAGCTCTGGAGAATACTCGGAGAATTTATCGGAACCTGCGAAAGCACGCACCCTCGTCAAGAAAGCAGTACCAGGTTCAAGGTTTTCAATTTTACAAGAAGTCGAATTAGCTGCCACGCGAGCCACTTCTTTCCAGGCCTCATCACTAACTTTCTTCAGTTCTACAATAAAGCCATCCTCTGCATATGTATAATCTCTCCACTTCAACTTAATGCTCGTAGTTGTAGCAGAAACAAACTCCACACACATCGGGGCACGCAAGAAATAATCGCGGTCATCGACAGAAATGCCGTTGATGTAGTTCTCGATGTTAGCATACCCATTGGTTGCGATTACCATCGCATCATCCTTGTTAGGATCTGTTCCATGAGTTTTCTCCCACTTGTCAGGCATACCGTCACCATCGGTATCTACTTTTTTATTGCCTCCCCAAACTGTCCATGTAGCAGGGCTACCATATACCAGGTTTTCCTCATTGGATATCAATTCTCCACTCTTTCCAAGAGAATTAACTTCGTCAACCATATAACAATCCGCATAGTCTCGATATGGCAAAGACGCTCCTACGGTAGGAAGCAGATTGGTCAACAAACTATTGCCTGGATATTTTGGCATCTCCGGATAATCATAGCGAGTCGTTTGACGCACACCTGCCGCATAGTTTGTCACCTCAGCTGGGTCAAACTTACCATCCATATTGCTATCCTGCCAGTTATCCTCTCCATAGAAGCTAAACGCACCATCTCCTCCTCCACCAGAAAAGGCATTTCCACCGTTAGCAGGACCATTGATAAACAAATTGCCTTCTATATTAGCAAAGGAATCTCCCTTAGAGTCTCCACCCATAATGTAACAACCATTCTTCCAATTATAAACGATATTGTTTACATACTGGTTCTTTCCTTTTATCTTGTTGTTACGAGTTGCGTTGTCCACATAAAGATTGCGATAGAGCGAAATGTAGTCAGACTGCATCAAGCCTCCCGCACTATGAGGCATCAACCCTTGTCCCATAATACTATTCGAAATCGTTATGTAGCCAGGAACGACACCTTTGTTGTCTGGATTGATGGAAAACGTCTCATCCAATCCCCAAGAGAAAGAACAATGGTCGAATATCATATTCTGTCCGTTGGCTATACCTGCCGCATCTTTTCCCGACGAGCCATTGTGTCCCATACGGAAACGCATATAGCGTACGATAATATTGTCTGAACCCGAGAAGGACACGCCATTACCATAGACGGTTATGCCTTCGCCTGGAGCTGTCTGACCCGCAACATATAAGTTGTTTTTAAAAACCAATCGGTCCTTAATGTTGATGACACCAGCGACATCAAACACGATTATGCGATTGGGCTGACTGATGGCATCTCTCAAAGACCCAGTACCAGAATCATTCAAATTAGTAACATGATAAACTGTACCTCCATCACGGGCACCTACCGCAAAACGTCCCCATCCCTGAGCTTCAGGAAATGCCAATTGCTGAGCTTGAGTTGCCAAGCAACTACTTACCAGCAATGCTGAGAACAAAAACTTAGTTGATTTTCTCATTGTCATAGTTATTAGTTTAGTTATTAGTTTAGTTTTCAAGAATAAAGAACAAATATCAACATGAAAAGCTATTTCATGTAATTTGCATTTACCGAATAAAACGATAGACTATCTCACTAAGATAGATTCCCTGCCTTAGCGAGATAGTCTATTATCATTTATTAATAACCTGGCAACTGAGTCAGGTTAGGGTTGTCAACCATTGGATGACCAGCACTCTTGTTTGCAAAAGGAAGTAATTCACAATGATTTTCCTCATATCCATAATACAAGCCATCACTTCCGTCAGCAGCCTCAATCCAATTAGGATAAGTTCCTCCATTCTCTGACTTTCCTGTAGGCTTGGTATAAATGATATTACCAATCTGTAAAGCCTTAGCACCACCAGAGAAACCAACAGACTGGCGTGCCTTTACATTGAATGAGCTGTTATATGCCTCAAACATATTGACTGGATACCATTTATCGCCATTATTCACTGCTATTCCATGCGCTTGAACAATTTCTGCCAACTTTGCCTGATTTGGAACGGTCTTCAATATTTCGATTTCGTGAGCATCTGTAATGTCAATATAGTTAACTGCCAAGAACTCGTCACCATATACCTGCGCATCTTTGTGGAACTTGTAAAGACGATAAGTAGCAACATTAGCATATGCTCCTCGTTTATCAGACAAATCCTTCATATCCTGCTTAGTCTGAGCAATTTCCTTAGCCAAACGTCCCATACGAATCAAATCTGTACGGAGCATAAACTCTGTTGCAAATTCCCACTTTCTTTCTTGAGCCAAAGCATCATCGAAGGCTGTTTGAGTTGAAGGAATCTCCATATCAGCAATTCCTGCACGTTCACGAACTTCCTTCAAAGCATTCTTTGCTTCAGAAGTCGGTCCATTATTCAAGAAATTCTCAGCCTCTGCATACATCAGGAGCACATCTGCATAACGAAGTATTGGAATATTCAAGTTACGTTTGCTCGCATCTTGTGCCTCTACACACCATGAAAGGCGGAATTTGCCCGACATGATACAAGAATATGTGGTACCAACATCTACCCATGTGTCATTCTTGGCACCTTTATTTAAGAAATAAACACTGTAAGAAGTACAATTGACATCTCTACGAGTATCTTTCTTGTCAAAAGATAGATAATAGGAAGGCAAAATAAACTGCATAGCTTTGCGTGAACCAAAAGTGCCGCCTCTTGAACCTGGATGTGCATAAACTTGGAATTTAGAGTTGGTCTCTGAACCATATTGAGCTAAAGAGAGAAGCATCTCAGAATTAACAGAGGTCAGATTACGCTGATCAAAGTTATACCATAAATTCTCATAACCACTCTTGCCGTTAGCTGCTTTTACCAAATAGTTTTCTCCTTTATTAATAACAGCCTTGCAAGCATTGTCTGCAATCTGATACAATTCCTTTACTCGTTCTGCATCATCACGACGCTTCACTTGCATGGTATTAACGTCATTGGTCTCAAGATTCCAGCGAAGAGAATAGCCACCAGCATATAGCGCTGTACGTGCAAGCAAAGCATAAGCTGCCTGCTTAGTAAAGCGTTCTGTTGTTGCATATCCGCTCTCAGAGAACCATGGCAAATAATCAACCGCCTGCTGAAGGTCTGCAATTATCTTGTCATAGATTACATCACGTGAAGTACGCTTTGGATACAAGGCCTCATTCTTATCTGAAATATCATCCATAGGCAACCAACGAGCTGGCACATCACCATAAACACGTATTAAGTTAAGATAACCGAAAGCACGAAGGCACAAAGCCTCACCTAACATCGAGTTACGCTTATCGCTCTCGGCCATTTCACTCAATTTTTTGATGGCAATGTTTGCTTGCTCTATTGCACCATACTCTTCATTATATACTCCTGTCAAAGTCGTAGGAGTAGTAGCATCATACTTATAGTTACAAATATTATACTTAGAGTTGTTGGTTGTTCCATCCTCACATGAATGCATAACACCATCACCCATGCCCATTTGATAATAAAAATCGCCTGGGACAATACCTCTATAACACCCTTGTACGAACAAGTCTGCATTAGTTTCATTCTGAAAAGCGAACTCTGTATCGTCAGATTTATAAGCCTCCATATCAAGCCAATCGTTACAAGAGGTCAATCCGATTGCAGCCATTACAGCCACGAATATCTTATTTATCTTCATTACTTTTCGTATTTAATATTTTACACTTAAACTTAGAATGTAACATTCAAGCCCACAACAAAGCTCCTTGAGCGAGGGTAAGTTGAACTGTCATAACCTGGAGTTGTAGCTACACCTTTTGCAGCAGACACCTCTGGATCATAACCGTCATAGCCTGTAATGGTTGCCACATTATAAACAGTAAAGTAGATACGGGCATTGCTGATATATGCCTTGTTCACCCAAGCTTTAGGGAATGTATAACCCAAAGTAATCTGCGACAAACGTAAATATGAACCATCTTCTACATAATAAGAAGAAGGATAAGTGATACAATTGGTATTCACCTTGCTTGGACTCCATGTACGAGAAGCTTCATTTGGATTCAACTCCTTTAAACGAGCTAAAGTAGTCGCAGTTTTACCTGTCGTTGGATCTATGAGACGATAATAGTTGTCACCAAATTCTGAAGGAACATTTTGGAACATGGCGTATGGGCTCAAGCTATGCTTAGTGGCATTGTAAATGTCATTTCCTATCGAGAACTTCATAAACATGTTGAAATCGAAGCCTTTATAGGTGAGCGTATTGTTGAAACCACCAACGCAATCAGGTGTACCGTTACCTATCTTAACCATCTTTTTTGTAAACTTGGTTCCATCCTCGTTGTCTGCTGCAAACTTGATGTCACCAGGCTGGATATTTGTCTTAGCTACAGAGACTACACCTTCTTTAAGTACAAACTTACCATTTACTTCTTCAAAATCATCGGTTGTATAGATACCTTCGTATTTATAACCATACATATCTCCCAACTCTTGACCTACTGTTGCATAATAAGTTACAGAACCACTTCTGTTACCACCAACAGTGAACACTTTACTGTCTTGTCCGTTTTCCAAAGAAATCACCTTTGACTTATTGAAAGATAGATTCAAATCAGAAGTCCAACGGAAATTCTTAGTCTGTACATTGACTGTATTCAAAGTAAATTCCCAACCACGATTGCGCATCTTGCCAATATTCTGATATTGGTATGTATAACCTGTACTTGCAGGGACAACACTCTGCATCAACAAGTTGCTTGCCTCGTTGTTATACCATTCAGCAGTCAAATTAATACGACTGTTAAGGAAAGATACGTCCACACCAATATTGGTTGACTTTAAAGTTTCCCACTGCAAAGCACTATTTCCAAGTGTACCACTCAATGCATAAGCTGGATTAGTGGTACTGTTATTCATAGGATAGATGGTCTGTGACACGTTGGTACGATACAGATAATCAGAAATATCATTATTTCCTGTAGCACCATAACCCACACGTAACTTCAAACTACTAACCACATCATTGATCGGTTTATCCTTAAAGAATTTTTCCTCTGAGATACGCCAAGCACCTGCAATAGAAGGGAAATATCCCCACTGATGACCACGAGCGAACTTGGAAGAACCATCAGCACGAAGAGACGCTGTCAATATATAACGTTCGTCGTAATTGTAATTCAAACGACCGAAGAAAGAAACGATTCCACTATGAGAATGTCCCGAGCTTTTTTCCTTTACATTAGCTACAGAAATATCATCCAAGCCATGATTGGGAACAGGGAACTTATTTAAGGTCATAGAATTACTCTCTGACTCAGAGTAAGTCGTTTCTTGACCCAACAAAGCTGTTATTTTATGCTTCTTTGCAAAAGTTTGGTGATAATTCAATGTATTAGTAACCTGCCACTTATAGCTTTCACTATTACCTATACTACCGTTAATACCCGTATTAACAGGATCCATGATGTAAGATGTAGATCTTTCATCTGCAAAAGAAGTTGACTTGGCATTGCTCCAAGTATAACTACCTGCTGTACGCCAAGTAAAATGTTTCAAGAAATCAAATTCCAAACCGGCATTAACAGTAAAAAGACGTGAATGTTTCTTACTTGTTGAAGCAAGATTTTGGATCAACGGATTGGCAGTATCGTAAGAAGAGTCAAGGCTGGAAAAGTCTGGATAAGTCTGTTCGTTAAGCAGTTGATCCAGAGTAAACATAGTACCTCCTGTAATAGGTTGAAGAAGGACACTCTTCATTCCAGAATAAGCTCCTCCACCATGTACACTACGTCCACTAAACATTGTGTTCACATCTAAACGGATTCCTTTATAAAGCTCAGAATTAACCTTTGCACGGAAAGAGTTCTTTTTGTCATTGTGGTTAGCCAACAATCCATCTTGATTATAATAATTGTAGCTCAACATTACCTGAGTCTTATCGGTACCGGTAGTAATATTAATGTTGTGATTTTGCTTGAAAGCAGAACCGCCAAACACTTCATCCTGCCAATCTAAAGAAGCTGCATTTGCATAATTACTTACTATACGATCATAAACACCCGTATAAAAATCAGCTTCATCAGTTGCCTTACCATTATCAAACACATTACTCCAAATAGAAGCCTTACCATTCAAAGCTGCCATCTCATACTGATATTTAACAAAATCAGCAGCATTACTCATCATATCCAACTTCTTAGACAACACATCAAAAGCAAAATAAGTGTTATAGTTGATTTGGGTCTTACCTTTATGACCTGATTTTGTCGTAATCAATATAATACCATTAGATCCACGAGCACCATAAATCGCAGTAGAAGAAGCATCCTTCAAAACATCAATACTCTCAATATCATTTACATCAATATTCTCCAAGGCATTGCTCATTTCGAAGCCATCCACAATATACAGTGGCTCTGAGCCTTGAGTTAAGGACATACCACCACGAACTGTTACAGTAGAACTGGAACCAGGTGCACCACTTTTAGAAATAATATTAACGCCCGCTGCTTTTCCTGCTAAAGCTTGTGCAGCAGAAGTAACAGGTACATTTACCAGTTCCTTACCATTTACAGAAGCTGTTGCACCAGTCAAATC
>ERZ1026888.1277-NODE-1277-length-11302-cov-6.998222_pt1 | contig 11302 bp, 29 predicted proteins | sample MGYA00380174_ERZ1026888 | MGnify/ENA primary metagenome ERZ1026888 (study PRJEB33269, sample SAMEA4719810) | human gut metagenome | biome: human-associated habitat; feature: organic feature; material: feces | place: Cameroon | collected 2013-10 ...
TTGATGGAGAAAACATCAAGGCTGATACTTGGTATCAGCTTAAAAACGGAAAGTTTGTTGAAGTTGAGAAGTAGCTAACCATCCCTTTGGGATATAAATATAAGTAATATGAAAGAATTTCAGAAAAGAATGCTCGATGAGCACTGTGAGTTAGCAGACCGTTTGACAAAGTTGAACAATGCTTTGACTAAGGATGGTTTCCGTGAAAAAGTAGGAGACTATCAGTACAAGTTAATGAAGGAGCAAGCACAGGGTATGGAAATGTACTTTAAGGCTCTAACTGCTCGTATGGATGATATGGGCTTAATCAAGAATGATGAAGACTAAGTAACTAACCACCCTCTCCTGTAAAAGGGAGAGGGTAAAAAGAAGAGAATATGAGATTAAGTGAATTTAAAGCAGGTACTATCTTAGCTGATGGTAATGGTAAAGTGTTTATCCATGATGGCTTTGTTAACGCTGATGGATATGGTGTAATTATTGGTGAAGATTCTGATGGAATGATTCAGAAGTCCAATGGTATTGGTAACTGGATGAAGGAAGGGTTCTGTAGAGAAGCAACTTCACAAGAAATCATTGATTTCTTTGCCAAGGTTCGCAAGACACAGAAGATTATCAATTACTAAGAGGATAAGCAATGAACAAAGAAAAAGCTATTAAATATATCACAAAAGCCAAAGAACAGTTATCTGACGATTTGCTTTCTGCCAGATTTTGTAAAATGGCTCGAAATAATTTAGATAGGGCACTTAAAGAGTTGGAGGATTGATTATGACAAGAGAAGAAGCAAAAACCATGCTGCCTATTATTCAGGCATACGCAGAAGGAAAAGAAATTGAAATTTTTGACAAGACTAAAAGAATGTGGATAACTGCTATACTACCACTTTTTAACTGTGATTCAAGCTCTTATCGAATTAAGCCAGAGTCAAAATATCGACCATTCAAGAATGCAGAAGAGTGTTTGGCAGAGATGCAAAAACATCAGCTATTTGGATGGGTAAAAAATCAAGGTTTATATAGAAATATAGCTAATGTCATGAGTTGTTCTATAACATTTGCAGACAATGAGGCACGTGATGTTAATTACGAGCAAGCTTTTAAAAATTATACATTTGCCGACGGACTTCCGTTTGGCGTAAAAGTGGAGGAATAGTAATAGCACATTGTTTATGTGATTTTTGTGATTACAAGGATAAGTGTAAGTACTATCGAAAGGTAGTTGTTTGTCCTTATATAAAAGAGGAAGAATAGTTATGACAAAACCTTACAGAATCAGACATAAGGCTAGTGGATTGTACTACCAGCCTGCAATCAATCATAGTAATCTTTCCAAGAAGGGCAAGGTGTATATGACAAATAACTCGCTATTGATGTTAAATAATAGCTATGATTATATAGCTATTAGTGTTAGAAAAGGCACAAAGGTACATGATATTTTAGAAAAGGAAATGCCTTTAAAAGGCGTAGAAGTTTTTTATGGAAAAGCAGTTTGTTATCGTGTTCCAAAGAGTGAATTTGAAAAAGAAGAATTATAGCTTATGAAGATAGAAAATATCAAGTTCAAGGCTAAACGTCTTGACAATGGAGAATGGGTAAAAGGTAATTTAAGAACCTCGAAATCCGACAATGCAATGATAATCCCTATTGAATATAGTGGTACATTTCCTGTTGACCCTTATACCATCTGCCAGTTCACAGGGTTGACAGATTGTGAAGGCAATGAGGTTTGGGAAGGCGATATTATCAAAAACCATGATTTTCCATTTGAAAAGAGAACGGTAACTTGGGCTAATTGTCTATCATGTTTTATCCCAATCGACGAAGATGGAGTACAAGATAGACATCTTTCTCTCTTGGTCTTGTTTAAAAAATGGACTGTTATTGGCAACAAATTCGATAAGGAGGAGTAAGATAAAGCTATGGTAGATGTAAGTAATCAGCACTGGAACGAAGATGGAAGCATTACTGTTATATTGAATAGTATTGAAGAAGTTGAGGAGTTCGTTGAGTGCATAAATATATCAAATGGAGTATATGATGAAGAATAATATTTTAAACTTAATCAAGTCAGCCGTTTGGTTTGTCTTGTGTTTGCTCGTAGGCACATTGATATTTGAGGGTATTCGCTCGTTGACTAATAGCAATAAACCCGCAAAGAAAATTGGTATATCAGTATTCACAGAGGAAGGACACGATTATCTTGTTGTGGACACGAAACACGGAGTTTGTGTTATTCATGCTGAGAGTTGTCCTTGTCATAAAAATAAGTAGCGTATGGAAAGATTAACTAAGGCAATGGATAAGTATTTGTCCGAAGCAAAGAAGAAGGTTCTAACCCTCACCGTCAGCAAAGAATGGTTCGATATGATAGTATCGGGCGAAAAGACGGAAGAATACAGAGTTCCAAAGTCGTACTGGATAAAAAGATTGCTCGTCCCTAATAGTGATAGTACAGACATGAAACTTTGGGCAGAAGCTATAGATGGGAGAGTAGATATTATTCGTCAGTATATCCGTACTAATTTTATGAGCTTCAAGTCCTTTACCCACGTCCTCTTTATCAACGGCTACCGCAAGGATAGTCCACGTATTGAAAAGGAGATTGAGAGTATTACCATCGGCAAGCCGAAGAAAGGTCTTTGCCCCGACAAATGGCTTGATACCGAGTTTTTTATCATTAAATTTAAGTGATATGAAAATAAAGAATTTGCCAAAGAAGATTTTCCTCAACATCTGTAGCAATGAAGATGAGGTAGATTACAATGAATTAGATGGAGTAACGTTCAGCACAGAAAAGGTTGGCGTTACCGATTGCGATACAGAAAACATTCCTTACGTGAATGCTGCATTATTGTGGCACGACCTAAAGGAAGAGAAGCCACCATTAAGAAAGTGGGTGATGTTCCGATATAGTGGTGGCGGTGTAAATCCTACGGCTCTTCACTATGGAGCGATGAGTGATGACATTTGGATAGTCACAAGAGGCGATGGCACACAGCGCATAGAAGTTCTGTACGAGTGTTACGATAAGATTGAATGGTTTGATTTTGATGAACTGAAATAGTTATGAAGAAAGAAGATAGAATCAAGGTTTGGGAGAAATACGACCATCATTGCGCATACTGCGGAAGAGAAATTAAACTCGAAGATATGCAAATCGACCATTTCGTTCCTAAGAATCGTGGATGCTATTCACGTTGGAGCGACAAGGAAGGTAAGTATGTCGTTTCTCATGGTGAGGATAGTATGGAGAATTATATGCCATCTTGCCGTGCTTGTAACTTCCGAAAGCGAGATATGAGTATAGAGCATTTCCGTGAAGCAATTAAGGAACAGGCAAAAGGTTTGCTTAAAGGTGCTGCAAAGTTTCAGGTAAGCATGAGTATTGCTTATGGTCTGCTCATCCCTACTTTTGATAAGCCTATAGTATTCTATTTTGAGAAGTTTAAAAAGAATGATTAATATATAGAGCGTATGAATAGTATTAGAAAACATAAGAAGTGGTGGAAGTCCTTCATGAAAAGAGGATGGTATGATGTTCGATTCTGCAAAAGACTCGAAACTTTACGTAAGTTCACTATGTTTCGTGTTTACATTTTACGTAGCCTTGGTAGTGATGGAATGTATCTCACTCTAACCTTACCAACAAAGTCAAAAAGAAAGCGAGGTGGGCATGAAGGTTAGATTAGCTAAAAAGCAAATGAAGAAGGCTCGTCCTTATTGGGAGAGTGAAGGCTACAAATTTAAACATAAGGCTAAGATAATAAGACATTCTGTGAAGTCTTTACTTGGCGATTACAGTACTAAGTGGATATACTACTGCTTTGTTAATATGGACGGCAGAATACAAAATTACTTTCCTATCCGAGTAGAGGCAAAAAGAAAGAGAAGTAAGAATAAATCGAATGGTGAGTTGCATCCAGGCAAGTAGTTATATAATAATTCATCATTATTAAATTAAATAGTATATGACAAACGAAGAATTTTTTAATGCGTATCGTGGGGAGCCTGTTCTTTATAAAGGCAAGGATATTGATGCATACGTGGCTGGATTTGTTGAAGAAAAGTATATTATCCTTGGATTCTTTGACTATAAAGGATGTATTCTTACCTTTAATATAAATGTGATCGTAGATGAGGTATATGCATCATACCGATTCGCAAAGATGAAGTATTTAAAAGTAATCGAACATTGATAATATGGGAAAAGATAACTATTTTTTTAAGCTTTTATTTGTTCTTTTTATAATAGGAGTTGTTGTTTATGCGACTATTGATGATAGCTCTCATAAAGGCAAAACTTTTTGTTATGAAGTAATAGATAAGCGAGAGTCTGTAGGAAGTCACTTCTCAATTATTAATAAGGGAGTGAAGACAGATTATAATATAGTATTTAAACGAATTGATAACGGAAAGCTCTTTCCATGTAAAGATGTAGAGTATGGAGATTATATTCAATATAAGTTAAATCGAAAATACTATATAACAGAGGAAGATATGCAAATGTTATCAGGTATTTATAATAGGGATTTTTATAAGTAATAAAAAGCGAGAATATGGGAGAATATAAATATACAAACAAAGAAGAAAGACCCGTTCCAAAATATAAGAATGGGGATATAGCTTGGTATATTGATGGGTGGCTTGAACGCCCACAACGCTGCATTATAAAAGGGTGTTGTAATGTATCTTGGTTCGAAGGGAATGTATTTAATCATTCGGGTTGGTGGATAGACTACAAATATAAACCTGATTATTGCGAACGAACTAAGCAGCATACAATTAGAGAAGAAAAGCTTTTTGATACAGAAGAAGAGGCTTTAATCGCATTATTTGAGCAATTCAAAGATAAAGTAAAAAATAAAATAGACTTCTTTAGCAAAGAGGCAAAAAGATTAGGTATAAAACAGCAGTTGGAATTAAATAAAAAGTAGAATTAAAAGCCATAATATATGAAAAGAAATATATACTATAAGTCGGCTTGTGATATGAGAGAACTGAAAGATGAAAGTGTCAATCTGGTAGTAACATCGCCACCATATCCTATGATAGAAATGTGGGACGATATATTTGCAGGGCAAAACGAAGTCATTGCGTGCAATCTTTCCGACAATCCATCCGTAGCGTTTGACACGATGCACGAAATACTCAACAATGTATGAAAGGAGTGTTATAGGGTTCTTTCAGAAGGAGGCTTCCTTTGCATTAATATAGGCGATGCAACAAGAACAATCAACAAAAACTTCCAGCTGTTTAATAATCATGCAAAAATATCGGAATATTGTAGTAGTCTTGGTTTCACAGAACTTCCTTGTGTCATTTGGAGAAAGCAAACCAATGCTCCAAATAAGTTTATGGGAAGTGGCATGTTGCCTTGCGGTGCATATGTTACCCTCGAACATGAATACATACTGATATTCAGGAAGGGCAAAAAGCGAGAGTTCAAGACAGGGGAAGAGAAGAAAATCCGAAGACAAAGTGCATACTTTTGGGAAGAGCGAAACACCTGGTTCTCTGATATTTGGGACGTGAAGGGTGTAAAACAGAAGATGGCTGACGGGAAATCTCGAACAAGAAGCGCAGCCTTCCCATACGAAATACCTTACCGTTTAGTCAACATGTATTCATGCAAGGGCGACATAGTACTTGACCCCTTTCTTGGTCTTGGAACAACAATGCAAGCAGCATTGGATTGTGACAGGAACTTTGTAGGTTACGAGATAGATGAATCGTTGAAAGAATATCACGAAAGCCTGTCTTCTGTACCGATGGCATCTGCTCGTATTGCACGACATAATCGATTTGTTGCTGATAGAGAGATAAACGGAAAAGAGGTAAAGTATATCAATGAACACATCGGGTTAAATGTAATGACTAAACAGGAGGTTGATATAGAATTGTAATTTTTAAAGTAGTTCTTAAAAACAGATGAGGATTAGAAGTATTGATTTAAAAAGGGGTAGGGAAGTTAATTCCCCCCTACCTCCTTTAAACCTAAATCTATCAATAGTTTGTCTAATATCTCATTCACGTCATTACGGAAACTTCGGTAAGTAACGTAATAGAAACCGATATTTTTGTAATCATGGCTAACATTAGAACATGTACACCCCAATACCTTTGCAATCTTTTCTCTTAAACCTCTTCTCATTTTAGAGCCGCCAAGGGCACTAGGAGAATAAAGGTAAAGGATAACAAAGATAAATTGCTTTCGTACCATCGTGGAATTGCGTCCAACATGATAGCTCATAAATTTATCGTAAATATTGCCTACTTGCGATAAATCCTGCATTAATGGAATGGAAAGGCTTATTTCTTCCTTAGATAAGATGGCTTTTGTTTCCCTTATCCATTTTATGCGTTCCATTATTTTCTTTAGATTTATTTCGATGTCTGGTTCTTTCATTCTTTTCTGTTTTTAGTTCAACATTTCATAAACAAAGTTAACTTCGTCTGCATTTATTTGCTTTCTAAGCATTTCTATGTCGGGAACTATCAATGAACAGTGCTTAAAATAGCTCTGCCCATTGATAACTTTTTTCAATTCTTTTAATCCGGTATTTCATTTTATTTCTATTAGAGTTAAAATGCAATAGCCCAATAAGTCTTTATAGCTGTCAAGAATAGGCTCTTCTTTAGCTTCCTCGTTCAAAGTAAGCAAAGAGCAAATCCGGTTTATCTTCTCTTGTAAATGACCGAATGCATACGGATAACCATCTTTAGCAAAACATTCCGAAAATGCGTTTCCATACCGCTTATTCTTGATTACGAACAATTCGATTTGCGACCCGATGATGTCGTTATAATCTGAGACAATATACCAAGATAGCGTAAGCAAGGCTTCCATCGCCATTACGCTGATATGATTTCGTAAGGTTTCTTTGTCTTCAGAAGATGCTCGTATCTCATACATAAGACGAAGAAAATTGGCTGCGCTTGAAAATAATCCGAGTTTTCCGAAGTCCTCCCTTAGAGATGAAACGAAAGCGGCATTATCTTTGCATTCAATCATGTCTGTCAAATGTCTAATCTCAAAGATATACTTGTTAGCATATTCGACGCACTCATTGTTATTTTGCTCCGCCATGTCCGTATCCTCCTCCACGATTATTTTCCATATTCAACTCTCCAAGTATGCATTCTGGATTTTCTACCTTGCGGAATGCACCCTGACAAACACGAGTACCTTTCTTGACTACGAAAACATAATATTCATAATCGTCATCAAGCTTAAACTTACTATCCTTTGTTGGCATATAACGTTCAGAATTAACTCTGTAGAGCGCACCAATATCGTTCCTGTAGTCTTCGTCAACTAAGCCAAGGCGAATATCAATATCTGCTCTTACATTAGTTATGTAGCCAACTTGTGTCTCGTTCTTTCCGATAAAAGCCACATCAACTTCCATACCTTTATCCGTAAAGCCGGAACGTGAACGAATATCCAAACCAACATCTTTAGGAAGTTCCACACCTAAATGCAGGTTTATGTGACCTCTACCCATTTTCGCCCAAGGCATATTTAAAACTACATCTTGTGGGCAGTAAAAATCAACTGCTGCCGCATTACCTTCTTTGTAAGGAACGCTACCACCTCGTAGGTCAAGCACATAAGCCTTGCCTTGTTCTACCAATTTCTTTGTTAATTCCTTATCCATTGTATATAAAGCCTAAATCATTTAAAGTTCTACAATTCTTAACCAGTCCTTTCGCCCATAAGTCACGCAACTCAGGTAATGGGTCTTTTCCATACCTATTCTTTATGGATGCTAAGGTCAAGATTTCCGGTTTAATATGTTTATCTCTTTTCTGCTGCCTTAGCTCCTTCAGAATGTCCTCCAAGTTCTCCATTGATGAAATCCTCCAGTGTTATATTGTCAACCCCAAATTTTTCAGCCTGCTCAACGTTCCCAATAATCAGCCAATTAGATTTGTCTTTGAAAAACTCTATACTCTCGGTGCTTTTTGCAGCATCAACAAAAGCATCATCAATACTGTCCGTAGAGCAATATGGAGCTACCGCCTTATCAGCATACATAGCAATTTCGTATGTAATAACCGATACCATTTTTGCGAATGTAATATTGTTTGAATACATTACGTAGTTCTTGTTATATCCTAATATGTTGACACGGACAATATTATCATCCGCTCGCAGCGCTCTAAATAAATCATGCTTTAATTGAAAATCCGTAATATCTATCGGATGTTCGTTACCCGATGGAATACTTATAATATCCAACAGGCTTACAAAAATAACTTTTTTATTCATTGTCTTCATCTTTCAATAATTTATCTATCGTTTTTTCTAATTCGTCTAATCTTAGAGTATAATCCTCTTCATAAACGCATGTCAATGTAGAAATAAAGAACTTGTCATTATCCGTTCTCAATTCAATCTCCATGTATTCCTCGTAATAGCTATCGTATTTAATCGCTATCGAAAAGGAGTTCATGCAATCTGGGTTAAATCTCCTCTGTAAGGCTTGTGCCCTCGTAAAGGCATCTTTAAATTCTTCCGTCATGGCTCAACTTTTTGAGTAAGCATTTCCTTGTTCTTTGCCATCGCATCATGGAAACCTATATCGTATCTGTCGGTTTGCTCCAGCTCATAGTTTCGTTTAATTAGTTCACTTGTCTGATACGAACTCTTTGCCAGTTGAATCTTAAAATAGACAAACTCAACAAACATAACCACAAAGCAAAGAATAAAACCGATTATCACCGATACCTTAGTATTCTCTTTGCAGAAGTTCGCAATACATTTAGCAAGCCAGCAGGTTGTGCTAATCATACCAGCAATGATAAGATAAGGAATGCGTAAAAATACCTTACACAACATTTCTATAGTACTCTTCGTATAAGAAATGAAATCCGTACTCGTAAAAACTATCTTCAATTTCTTCATATTTCTGTTTACTTAAAGTTTAACAAAAGCCTCTTATTGACAAACCACAACAAATCAATACCATTCATCATGCAATATCCACAGAGCATTCCAATCAAAATTATAATTTTCTTGAACACGCGGTAATGCGTCATTTCTATCTTTAGCATAGACATCATCAAGTCCTCGAAAGAACGGTCTTTCATCGAATCTGGGTCTAATCTTAACGATTTTACATTCATCTTATACTTGTTAGCCATAGAAAATAAGGTAATAGCAAATTCAGCTAATTTGTCCTCTAATGTTCCAGCTACGAGTTCCGAATATGTTTCAATCGTATCACATCCGTTAATGTTTTCATATTCCCAACGTTTGGCATTAAAACGGCCTTTGTATTTACGCATTTCTACAATAGCGTCAATAACATTAAAGGTTTCAGCCCTTTGGGTTAAGCTAACAACATCGAAGTTGCAAGCCTCTATAATCTGTTCTATTTCTGTTATCTCCATTATACTATTGAGTCTAAATCAAAATCATTAGAAGGGATGAAAGTTACATGGTCTTTCTCTCTTGTCATTGTTTTCTCACCAGTTCGCACACAGTTGATTTGCTTAGGTTTCTTATGTCGCACAACAAATGTTCCAAAACTGCGTATCATTACTCGGTCTCTATTGCGTAAAGACTGCTTGGTGAGTTCTATAAAGTAATTTACGATGGATTGAACGTCATCTTTGCGGAATTTTTTACCATTTACATCTTTAAGGTTCTTAATAATTGCCTTTACTATTTCTTCTTTCTTCATATTCCCTAAGTTTTTTATTCCCTAAACTTCTAATTAAAGTATAGGGGTCTATATTATATTTCTTTACAAAACAATCTTTTAACTTGCATAGAGTATCGAAATCTGCATTTGTCGTATTTTTGACTATCATATAAGCCGAGTCTAACCTTACGTCTGCTTTTGGTGTTTTAACCCGAAAAAGTTTATTTCCTTTTCCGTCTTCGACAAGTTCTATATTTACTTCTTCACCTTTAGCTTTCTTTTTAGATACCCATTCTTCATAGGTAATGGCATTTTGCTTGGAAGCTTCATCTTCTTTAGCCGACTTGTCTCTCTGTATATTTGCCTCTACTGCTTTTACGTCATCTATACGATGGGAGCAGAAAGTATTCAAGCTCACAGTTATAACTTGTGGATTTGGCTTCTTGTAGAACTTCTCGAACTTTCCGGCAATAAACATCTTGAAGAAAGTAATCAGCTCATTCAGATTGAGGAAATAATATTCATCCTTTATAGTATTTGCTGTTATTATCTTGATATTGTCCGTAACCTCATTATTAACAAAGCCGCAAATGCCATAGACATAAGAAACCCATGCTACAAGCCATGTTATTGCACTTCCTTCTCCATAACATAAATCAAGATAGGTAAGTGTAGGCGCATTGCTTTTAAAAGCTTTCCCTATAGACATCTTGTTACTTACTTGATTAGATGGAGAGAAAAACGTTAGAATATTATCGAATGTTCCATACTCATTGAATATTCGTTGTCTTTCTCTGTTGGTTGAGACGCTGAACGAGGTTGGCTGACTCTTGATAATAGCCTTGCTCTGCATCTTTATTAGTTCCTTGCTTTCTGTCATCATAATTTCCTTCCAATACTTTAACAAAATTATTTGGTCTCATAATCCAATCAAAGCTCGCCATCCACCCATGACTTCCATTAAGAAACCCAGACGAGGCTGCTTTATCTATCACAAGTTTCATCTGCTCACTCCCATATTCTTTAAGCCGTGAATTTATCATCGACTTTCTTTTTGATGTCAGGGCATGAACTAAAGGCATTCCTCTTCCTGCAATTACCTTGTTGAAATATTCACAAACCTTCTTTGCTTTGTCATCCGCCTGTGTTACAATAGGGACGTTATTTAGTGTAACACGTTCAGATTCTTTCTTATGCGGCTTAGGTTCTTCGCCTTCAGTAAATTCTATATTGTCTTCATGCTTCCAAATGAAGACTTTTCCGTTGCCAACCGAAAGCATCTGTTTTTCAAATAAGCCATCAATAGCTTTCTTGGTTTTTGCTACCGACATACCTATCTTTTCCGATAATTCTTTGTTGCTTCCATACACATATCCGTCTTTGTCAGCATTAAATGACAGACGGACGAAAGCGACTAATTCATCAGCATCCAAGCTACATGCTTTTTCGTCTAATTTTACGACCATATCTTAAAAGAATTTATTCGTTAATTGTTTATCTCCACTCATTATTACCCACTTTCCTCTGCCGTTTTGGTCTAACAATTTCAAGTCTTCAACTTTTCCGAATCTATCATAAGTACCGCAAAGGTCAACAAACCAAGGCTGTTTACCTTTTGATAGTCTAAGAAGTCTTCCTACAACTTGATAG
>ERZ1026888.1280-NODE-1280-length-11250-cov-28.598571_pt1 | contig 11250 bp, 8 predicted proteins | sample MGYA00380174_ERZ1026888 | MGnify/ENA primary metagenome ERZ1026888 (study PRJEB33269, sample SAMEA4719810) | human gut metagenome | biome: human-associated habitat; feature: organic feature; material: feces | place: Cameroon | collected 2013-10 ...
TCCCAGAAGTAGCTATCGGTCATTAAGTTTTCAATGAAAAAGCGTGGGACTATTGTTCGGTCGCCGAAATAGAGGTTGTGGAAAGACCTTTCAACTAGCAACTAACAATAGCCCACGCCAAAAGGTATATCGACACCTTCCTCCTATAGAGAAAAGGATACAATAATCCCATAGCGTGAGCCGTATTGCTGTTCGTCATAGTTGAATTTTGAAATTTCCACATTTCTATTTCAAGACTAACGTTCAATACGCTCATTCATTTGAGTCTTCATCGCAGCCGTTCTTTTCCGTCTGCTCCAACTCTGACCGCAAAAGTAAGCAATATTCTTGATACTGCCAAACTTTTAGCGATGTTTTTTATCCCGAAGGACAAAAAAGGCATTGAACGCTGCCATTGCCGAGAGAAAAATACTTCCACATTTCTATTCCATGGCAACAATTCAATGCCCTATACCTATATACAATCCCTTACGAAAAGGTAAACAACCAGTTACGATTATTTTTTAGTTATCGTCCCTTTTCTGGCATTCACCGTAAAATTACCAAGGGATGTCTTGACTTTATAAACGCCATTCTTTGATGATACCAGCTTTGCCGACATTCCCATAAAGCTGACGCCGCCATCCTTCTTCTCTATGGTGTACTTTCCGAAAGGAGTAGCTACGATAATATGGTGCTTGGTGTTTTCAACTACGCCATACACCGTGCCGGATGGAGCCTGCTTCACCTGCTCGGCTACACTCTTTACGGCATTTGCCACATCGGTGTTGTTACTCTTTGCAAAACTGGTTGTGGTGGCAGCTACTACCATCATCAACGAAATCATAATCTTCTTCATACCGATTATATATTAAAAGGGTTATACTTCATTTTCCTCGTTCCACGATTCTTTCTTTCCATCGCTTCTCGATTACGAGTGCAAAAGTAAGAAGATTATTTCTATCCTCCAAATATCCAAACTTGCCTTGTATGAAATGCCGGGCTGAATGTACCAAATGACAAAACGGATGCTTGACATTACTCATCAAGCATCCGTTTTAACCCACATTGCAGCAGCCTTTGGTGAAAAACTTAAAGATTCCTAACGAAATCCTAGATTTTGGCAGTTTTCTGCCAATTTCCTAGCTGCTTTTGCATAAAGATTTCTAATTTGCGACGAATTTTCTCCATACAAGTTCCCTAAAACCAGGAGAGAAAGAGGACAATTCCCAGAAAAAGTACGATGAAGCCCAAGGAAAAACATGATAAGCCCCAAGGAAAAGTATGATAAGCCTAAGGAAATGAGTTAATCATAAGCTTTAACTAGTTAATCACAATACTATAACTAACTAAACACAAGCTTTAACTAACTAATCACAACTTATGATTAACTCTATCTCCTAGGAATAACAGGTTTATTTCCTATCGTTATATACTTTATATCATATACTTACAAGGTTATTCATCAGGGAAAAGCAAACTTTTCGCAAGAAACTTTTGCTTTTTCTGAAAATAATCGTACCTTTGTGGGTACATTACTAAAAATAAGAATCTATGGCAAATTACGTAAAGCAAGAATTGCCTAATCTCAACGGTAAGGGAGAGGACAGAAGTTATTATCGCATCCTGAAAAGAGGAAATGTAAACAACGAGCAACTGATCGACCGCATTTGCAATGTCGGCGGCAGCAGCCTGAGCCGTGGAGCCATCATCCACGTCCTCACTACCGTGGCGGAGGAGATGGCACGCCAGTTGGCAGACGGCTATTCGGTGACCCTCGATGGCATCGGCACCTTCTCAGCCACCATCGGCGTGAAGGAAGGCAAGGAACAAGATACATTTTATGGAGAGGAAGTAAAACGAAATGCCAAGAGCTTGGAGGTGAAGAACGTGACCTTCCGCTCCGACAAGGAATTGGTAAAGGAAGTAAACAGACGATGCGACCTGAAGCGAGCCGGCGTCTTCCAAATCCATCGCTCTAAATATAATAAGGAGGAGCGACTGAAGCTGGCTCTCGACTATCTGTCTTCCCACTCCGTGATGCGTATCCAAGACTATGTGGAGCTGACCGGCTTGTCTCGCACCTCTGCCACCCTGGAACTGAAGGAGTTTCGCGAGAACCCTGAGTCGGGAATCACTTTCAACGGCAGAGGCACAACAAAGGTTTATATCAAGAGGGGATAGAAAATGGGAAAAATGTCCTTTCTGACCAAGGATATACCCCCAAAAGCTTTGTTCATCCAATAATTATTCGTACTTTTGCAGTCGCAATCATAACTAAAGTATAAAGCCTATGTGGAACATCGCCCAATATTTCCCGATAACCGACCCTACGCTGATCTTCTTCGTAGTGTTGCTCATCATCCTCTTCGCCCCTATCATCATGGGTAAACTTCGTATTCCCCATATCATCGGAATGGTACTGGCTGGCGTGCTCGTCGGTAAGTATGGACTCAATATCCTGGAGAGGGATTCTTCGTTTGAGCTGTTCGGAAAGGTGGGACTTTATTACATTATGTTCCTTGCCGCCCTGGAGATGGACATGGAGGGCATGAAGAAAAACAAGGGGCGACTGCTCATCTATGGCTTGCTCACCTGCTTCATCCCTTTCATCCTGACCTATGGCATGAGTATCCATCTTTTGCATTACTCCCAGAAGGCTTCCTTGTTGCTGAGCTGCATCATGGCTTCCAATACCCTGATTGCCTATCCTATCGTCTCCCGATTTGGTCTTCAGCAGAAGCCGAGCGTCACCCTGAGCGTAGGTTCCAGCATGATTTCCCTCTTGATAGCACTGGTGATTCTCGCCGGCCTCGTCGCCTCGTTCAGCAAGCATGACGGCGTACTCTTCTGGGTATTCTTCATTGCCAAGTTTGCTGCTTACTGTGCCGTGATGATCATGCTGATACCTCGCTTGACTCGCTGGTTCTTGCGAAGATACAGCGATGCGGTGATGCAGTTCATCTTCGTGATGGCGATGCTCTTCATGAGTGCGGCACTCTCCCAGATAGTGGGTATCGAGGGAGTCTTCGGCGCATTCTTCGCCGGTCTTATATTAAATAGGTATATACCGCATGTCTCTCCACTGATGAACCGCTTGGAGTTTATCGGCAACGCTCTCTTCATTCCTTATTTCTTGATAGGAGTGGGCATGCTCATCAATATCAACTTGCTCTTCCAGGGTGGTCACATCCTATGGGTGGTGCTCTGCATCGTCTTCTTCGGCACACTCGGAAAGGCGATAGCAGCCTATGCCGCTTGTATCGGTTTCCGTCTGCCGCTCAGTTCGGGACACATGATGTTCGGTCTTACCTCCGCCCATGCCGCTGGCAGTATCGCCATGGTGATGGTGGGAATGAACATCCTCGTGGCTCCTGGTACCTATCTTGTCAATGACGACATGCTCAACGGCGTGGTCATCATGATACTCATCACTTGCATCATCTCCTCGCTGCTCACCGACTGGTCTTCCCGCCAAATCGTACTCCGTGACAAGGAATTACCGGAAGCTGAGGACGACAAGAAGGTGTATGACGAGAAGATTCTCGTGCCAGCAAGATACCCTGAATATGCCGACAACCTGATGAGCCTTGCTTTCTTGGTGAGAAACCAGAAGTTGAACCGCGGCTTGGTATGCCTCAACGTGGTCTATGACGACAAAAACATGAGATACAACCAGGAACAGGGCAAGCGACTCTTGGAGCATTGCAGCCAACTGGCTGCTGCCACCGACGTGATGACCCAAACCCAAGTGCGTATCGCCGCCAACATCGCCAATGGTATCAAGCATGCCTTCAATGAATTCCAGTGCTCGGAGATCATCATCGGAATGCACATGCACCCTGAGATTTCCCCTAAGTTCTGGGGCGAATTCCACCAAAGCCTTTTCAATGGTTTGAGCCGTCAGATTATCATGGCTCGTATCAAGCAACCACTCAATACGATACGCCGCATCCAAGTGGCAGTGCCTTCGAGAGCCGAGTTTGAGCCAGGCTTCTACCGTTGGCTCGAACGCTTATCCCGACTGGCTGGCAACCTAGATTGCCGCATCATCTTCCATGGTCGCAGCGAGACTTTGGCTCTCATCAATGAGTATATCCAAAACCGCCATCAAGAGGTACGTGCCGACTACACGGTGATGAACCATTGGAACGAGATGCCACAGTTGGCTGCACAGATTTCCACCGACCACATGTTTGTTGTAATCACGGCTCGTAAGGGAACGATGTCTTACAAGACAGCTTTGGAAAGATTGCCTGAGGAAATCACCAAGTTCTTCTCTGGCACCAACTTGATGATTATCTTCCCTGACCAGTATGGCGATGCCTCCGGCAACACATTGACCTTCGCCGAGCCTCAGCACCAGGAGGAAATCAGTGCTTACGAGGCATTCAGTGCTTGGATGCGGAAGCATTTGAAGAGATAACATTGAGCAAGAAAGTGAAGCTTTCTGCATCAGAAATGAGAGGAAAGTAGGAAGAAAAGCAAGAGAAAATACATTTTTTAGAAAAAAGTTGCAGAAAAATTTGGTAGTATGAAATAAAAACACTACCTTTGCACTCGCTTTTGAAAAGCATGGGTGGTTACCAGAGTGGCCAAATGGGGCAGACTGTAAATCTGCTGGCTATGCCTTCGGTGGTTCGAATCCATCACCACCCACTTTTCCCAAAACAACTCAAAAAGATAAGAATCCGATTCCTTCATTGAAGGGGTCGGATTTCTTCGTTATTGGGGAAATCAGAATTGGTGAGACGAAGCCTCACCAATTCAACCTATGCTTGTTCCGTTTGCGTCTTCGGCCAATTCACGAGGAAGAGTTTGTCCTTGGCACGAGTGAAGGCGGTATAGAGCCAATGGATATAGTCGGGAGTGAGCATATCATCGGTCATATAACCCTGATCGACATAGACATGCTCCCATTGTCCACCCTGTGCCTTATGGCAGGTGATGGCATAGGCATACTTCACTTGCAAGGCATTGAAGTATTGGTCACCACGAATCGCCTTCATACGGTCTGCCTTCAGAGACACATCCTGGTAATCCTCCTCCACTCCATGGAAGAGTTGCTCCTGCTGCTCATGCGTCAAGGCTGGCGCCTCGCTCTGCAAGGTATCGAGCAAGGCGGTGACACTCATCTCATAATTATCGTAATCAGGGAACTGCAAGAGAAGGGTGGCAAAGCGGAAGCCATAGAGTTCCATGTGACGGCTCACCCGAAGCACCTTCGCCCTATCGCCATTCGCCAAGAATGGAGGAATCGCATTCAGAGCCTCCATCACCTCGTTTCTTTCCTTCTCCGTCCAGAAGTAATTGTTCTTCACGATCATGAGCATATCGCCACAGGAGAGTTCATCCTCTCGGTCGAGCACCATGTTGCGGATGCCGTTGTTATAGATGTTAGCACGCTTGTTGCTGCGAGTGATGACCATCGTCTCGTCCTGCCCCACCCGATAATAGCTGTTGGCAAGGCTCTCCACCAACTCATTGCCAGGCATCATCACGATGTCGGCGAATCCCTTGAAGCGAATCAATGGCAACTGGGTGATGTCGTCGTGGGTAATCATCTGGCGGATGACGGTGGCATTATAAAGGATACCCGACTCCTGACTCTGGCGAAGCACCTCATTGAGGTCACACTCATACACCTTCAAGCCATATCCTTCGAGCATCATCCTGTTGAGAGCCGGCGACTCCTCCTCGCCCACCGGAGGCAACTGCGCCTTGTCGCCGATGAGCATCAGTCGATCGTTGTGACCTTGATAGACGAAACGTACCAGGTCGTCGAGCAGACAACCGCTACCGAAATTACCACCCCCCAAACCAAGGTTGGAAATCATCGAAGCCTCATCCACCATAAACAAGGTATCGGTAAAGAGATTGTCATTGAGATTGAACTGTCCATCAACACCAGCGAACGACTTTTCCCGATAGATGCGGCGATGGATGGTGTAGGCAGGGCAACCGCTATTGAGCGAGAAGACCTTTGCCGCACGCCCCGTTGGAGCCAGGAGCATCACCTTCTGACGAATCGCCTTCAAGGTACGGACGATGGCACCCGACAAGGAAGTCTTACCCGTACCGGCACTACCGCGAAGAATCATCACGGCATGGGGATCTCTATCCGTCAGGAAACGAGCAAACGCATCAAGAGCCTGACCTTGCTCCTCGGTAGGAACAAAGCCGAACTGTTGTAATATCTGATATTTGAGGGCATCAATGACCATAATTCTAAAAAATAGATAAAATTATTTTGTATTGTCTTCGATTTGCATTATCTTTGCATTGCAAAAGTAATAATACTTTTTGAGATGAGACGAAAAATAAACATTAATTATATATTGGGGGCATGTGCTTTGGTATTATTCCTGCTGTGCATCCTAAGCATTATAACAGGTAATGACAATGCAAGCATCTGGTAACAATACTAACTGGCAGCAAGCCAGGCTTACCATCCGAGTAAGCAACCAATCACTCAGTTTTTCGGTCGTGGATCGAGAAGCTGAGCACCAAGTCATATTCGAGTCATACACCATGAAGAGTGGCGTGTCGCTCGCAGCCAACTTGCGCCAAGCATTCAAGGAGAGCGACCTCTTGATGAGGGGTTACAACAAGGTGCGTGTCTTTCTCGATGCCCCAGTCCTTGTGGTTCCGATAGAGGAGTTTCATGAGGAGGATGCGCAAACTCTCTATCAGCATGCCTTCACGGGACATGATGCCGATGCCATCCTCTACCGAGTGCAGCCTACCCTCAACGTGGTTGCCATCTTCCCTATCAACAAAGACCTCAAGCTCGTCGTAGAAGACAACTTCAAGGATGTGCGCTTCACCCCACTCTTACAACCAGTTTGGAACTATCTCCACCAGCGCAGTTTCACGGGGATGTATCGCAAGTTGTATGCCTACTTCCACGACAAGAAGATAGATATCTTCTGCTTTGAGAAGAACCGCTTCAAGTTCTTCAACTCCTTTGCCGCCTCCCATTCCAAAGATGCCCTCTACTTCATGCTCTATGTTTGGAAACAGTTGGGGCTCAACCAGCAGCAAGACGAGTTGCACCTCGTAGGCAGCATTCCCGACAAAGACTGGTTGCTCTACAACTCCAAACTCTACATCAAGAAGACCTTTGCCCTCAACGCCAGTGCCGAGTTCAATCGAGCACCCATCACAGAAATACCGGGCATGCCTTTCGACTTGCTAACATTATACTTAAGTAAATAAAGATGAGAATCATTACAGGACAATACAAGGGACGCCATTTCGATATACCTCGTACATTCAAGGCTCGCCCTACAACAGATTTCGCCAAGGAGAACATCTTCAATGTGCTCCAGGGCTACATTGACTTTGAGGATGCCACCGCCCTCGACTTATTTGCCGGCACTGGTAGCATCTCTCTCGAATTGGTATCTCGTGGTTGCAAACAAGTGGTGAGTGTGGAAGCCGACCGCGACCACGCCAATTTCATCCGCCAATGTTTCAAGAAGCTGAACGAAGACAGGGACATTTTGGTTCGTGGCGATGTTTTTCGCTTCTTGAAATCATGCCACCAGAAGTTTGACTTCATCTTCGCCGACCCTCCATACGCTTTAGAGAAGTTGCCAGAGATTCCCGACTTGGTATTGAATGGTGATTTGCTCCAAGAGGATGGCATCTTCGTCTTCGAGCATGGCAAGAACTACGACTTCTCCGACCATCCCCGATTCTTGGAACACAGAAGCTACGGCAGCGTCAACTTCTCATTGTTTAGATAAATCACAACAACGGCGATAGCAATCGTACCAGCGACTCGAGCAGACGCTGCAAGAATGGGCGTTTGATGAAGTAAGACACGTCATCGACCAAGGTGGATTGCGCTTGGTCGGTGAGGAAAACTTTCTTCAACCTCAACGCCATACCCTCGTTGAAGAAGAAGGCATTCGCCTCAAAATTGTTCTCGAAACTGCGGAAGTCGATATTGGTGCTTCCACAAGAACTGAGATTGTCATCACTCACCAATATCTTGCTATGATTGAAGCCCGGCTCATAGAGATAGACCTTTACGCCAGCCTCTATCACCTCCATCAGATATGAACGAGAAGCCCACTCCACCAACTTGGCATCGCCATGGCGTGGCACTATCAACCTGACATCCACACCCGACAAAGCCGCTGTTCGCATGGCAAAGAGCACAGGTTCGGTAGGCAAGAAATAAGGCGACTCCATATAGACATAACGATGAGCCTGCAAGAGTACCCGAACGTACCCCTGCATGATGTCGGGCCAAGGAGAGACCGGACTGCTCGTCACGATTTGAGTCAAACAGTTGTTGTCGATAGTCTTATCCACAGGAGGATAATAACGACGGTCGGTCACCAAGGTGCGAGACACAAAATACCAATCGACCAAGAAGGCTCGTTGGATAGCATAGACAGCACCACCTCGAATGCAGAGATGCGTATCTCGCCAAGTTTGCCTAGCCGTCCCCTTGACATATCGCAAGGCGATGTTCATACCACCGATGAAGCCCACCTTGCCATCTATCACACACAACTTGCGGTGATTTCTATAATTTACCTTTCCCGTGAAAGCCGGGAAACGCACTGGCATGAAGGCATACACTTGTATGCCGGCAGCCTTCATCCTATTGAAGAATCTGTCTTTTACCCTCCAGCACCCCACATCATCATAAAGCAAACGAACCTCCACTCCCTGGCGAGCCTTGTCGATCAAGACATCCGCCACGAGATTGCCCAATGGGTCGTCCTCGATGATATAAGTATCTAGGTGAATATGGTCTTGGGCTTGCCCTATATTATATAATAAGGTGGAAACAAACTCGTAGCCATCCGTGAAGATGCTCACCTCATTGTCCTTGAATGGCAAAGCCCAGTTCTGGTTGGTGAAGAGTTTCATCAGGGGGCGGTTGCGGCGAGGGATATGCAGATTTTCCTGCTCGGCAAACTCCAGCATGGAGCGTTTCATAAGCAAGTCCATACTTCGCTCGCTGATAACCTTCTCCTTTCGGGTGTTCTGACCGAAAAACAAATAGAAGATGATACCCACGATAGGCATGAAACAAAGCACAAGAATCCATGCCATGGTCTTCTCTGGCTGCTTGTTGTCCATGAGAACCGCCACGATACCTCCTATCGTAATCGCTAGGTAGATAACCAACAATATCCAATGAATGTATAGCATCTTCTATTCCTCCTAATTACTATCTTTATATTTTCCCAGTGGCTAGTTGAAGACATTATTTGACTTCGCCGCCACGAGGGCATTCATCTTTTTCAACTTGACATACTCTGCCAACAATTCCTTGTTGCCCGGATTCTGTCTGAACTCCTGCTGTACCTCCACGATACGTTGGGAGATGTAGTGAGTGCGGAAGCAAAGCAAGTCCTTCAATATCTGCTGGCGCAACTTCTCCTCATTCATCTTCATCTGCAAGCTAGCCGTCGTAATCTCTTGCTCGCCCGTAGGCAGACCTGCCAACTTGCTGATTTCAGGGTTGGAATGCGAACCGAAGTAGGTATCACACTTGAAGTCTTCCTCCTCAATATGTTCCATCGCCTCGTCCATGATTTGATTGTAGATAGGGTTATGAAACTTGAAGTCATCCCCCTGCATATCCAGATAGATATACTGCGCAGCCGGCAGTTCCACCTTGTTGCCCTCGCTGTCTTCCACAATGATTTTCTCATCACCATGGTGGATGACGATTTTTATCAACAGGTCTTCCACCTCACGGAGCTTGTCGAGCGGCGTGATGGCAGATTGCACCGGACGTTGCTGCGGCATGGCAATATTCTGATCACGAAGACCTGCGGCACGACGTTCCTCCTTCACTTGCTCGCTCATTCCGTTTCGGATGAAACCATTGAGCGCATTGATGATGACCGCCTCGTTCACTCCCAAGCGGTGAGAGCAATCGGTGATATAGGAAGCACGGGTAATCTGGTTCTTGATCTTGGAGATGCTCTCCACGATAGAGTTGATAGCCTCGCTTCGCTTCACCGGGTCGGTGACACCCTTGAGCATGATGTCGGTCTTAAACTGGATGAAGTCGGTCTGGTTGTCGGCGATATACTGTCGGAACTGCTCCGCCGTATGGTTGCGAGCGAAACTGTCCGGGTCGTTACCATCTGGCAAGAAGAGCACCTTCACGTTCATCTCCTCCTCCAAGAGCATGTTGGTACCTCGCAAGGCGGCATGAACACCAGCGGCATCACCGTCGTAGAGCAGCACGATATTATTGGTAAAGCGGTGCAAGAGGCGAATCTGATGCACACTCAATGCCGTTCCAGAGTTCGCCACCACGTTCTCGATGCCACACTGATGCATGGAGATGACATCGGTATATCCCTCCACCATAAACACACAGTCCTCCTTGGCGATGGCTTTCTTCGCCTGATAGAGTCCATAGAGTTCTCGTTCCTTATGATAAATCTCGCTATCCGGCGAGTTGACATACTTCTGGTTCACGCCCTTGGTACGGCTATCCAGCACACGACCACCGAACGCCACCACCTTGCCACTCACACTGAACCAAGGGAAGATGGCACGACCGGAGAAACGGTCGAAGTACTGTCCTGGCTCCTTGTCAGAGGCAATCAGCACACCGGTCGCTGCCAGATACTTAGGATTATACCCCTCCTTGACAGCAGCATCAGCGAGCGCCGTCCTCTGATTAAGGGAGAAGCCCAACTGGAATTTCTTGATGATGTCATCACGGAATCCACGGCTTCGGAAATATTGCATACCGATGGCACGACCATCGACATCATTCTGAAGGATATTCTGGAAGTATTTCGCCGCCCACTCATTGACGATGAACATAGACTCACGCTCACTCTCTCGCTGTTTTTCCTCGGAACTCAGTTCACGTTCCTTGATCTCGATGTGATATTTCTTCGCCAACCAGCGAAGGGCATCGGGATAAGTCATCTGCTCCAACTCCATGAGGAAGTTGATGGCATTGCCACCCTTGCCACAAGTGAAGCAATGGCAGATGCCACGAGTAGGCGAGACGGAGAAAGAAGGATGGGAGTCGTTGTGGAACGGACACAAACCGACATAGTTGACTCCTCGTTTCTTGAGTGTCACAAACTCCGACACCACCTCCTCTATCTTGGTGGCATCCATGATGCGGTCTATGGTCGGTCTATCTATCATTTTATGAACTTATATAGGGTTTCCCTATGTTTTATATAATACTATCCTTATAATATATAAGGGTTTTATTATGCCTGTCTCTTATACACATCTCCGAGCCCACGAGACTAGGCATGA
>ERZ1026888.1282-NODE-1282-length-11230-cov-3.259060_pt1 | contig 11230 bp, 9 predicted proteins | sample MGYA00380174_ERZ1026888 | MGnify/ENA primary metagenome ERZ1026888 (study PRJEB33269, sample SAMEA4719810) | human gut metagenome | biome: human-associated habitat; feature: organic feature; material: feces | place: Cameroon | collected 2013-10 ...
ATGAAAATACGGAAGCTTGGTATCCGGTGTATCAATCGGAAGAATATGCCGGATCGCAAATGCCGCAAATTCCCATACGAGGAATACCCCAATGACCCAGACCGCTATTACGATTTTACGGTTTACCGGTTTTTTCTCCATGGTAATCCCTCCTATTCTATCCCTTCGAAGCTGTTTCGAATCTTAACTACATAATCATTAAATTCCGGAAGATCCCGCATCTCCTTCGTTCTTGGTCTCGGAAGGTCGATATCCACGATAGCGGATACTCTTCCCGGATGTGGAGAAAGTACCACAACCCGGTCTGACAGGAATACGGACTCAGCAATGTTATGTGTTACGAATACAACTGTCTTGTTCGTCTTTCTCCAGATTTTTAACAGATCCTCGTTTAATTTCTCTCTGGTAAACTCATCCAGCGCGGAGAACGGCTCATCCATCAGCAGGATCTTCGGATTCATGGCCAATGCTCTGGCGATTCCGACTCTCTGCTGCATACCACCGGATAACTGGAATGGATAATGATCCATATACTCACTTAAACCAACCAGATCCAGCATCTTCTCTGCCTTCTCAAACCGCTTCGGCCTCGGCACATGCATGATCTCCAGTGGAAGCATGACATTCCGCTGTACTGTTCTCCAGTCGTACAGAACCGGATTCTGGAACACCATACCGTACTGTCGGTTCTTCCGCATCTCCTCCGGGGTGGAATCGCCGATCATAACGGTTCCCTCTGTCGGCTTCTGCAGATCTGCAATACACCGCAGCAGGGTCGTTTTACCACAACCGGAAGGTCCCAGAAGCGATATGAATTCTCCTTTTTTAATATTGACACTGACATGACTTAATGCCTGTGTCGTTTCACCTTTATTTCCTTTAAAGATTACGCTGACGTCATTCACATCAATGTCTGCACTTGCGTTATCTTCTGTCCAATCCATATTAAGTTCCATACGAATCCTCCTTTGCTAACTGAGAGAAATTTCTTGAATTTCTCAGATAAAGAAAAAGGCGGGCAGATTTCCTGCGAAATCTACACGCCTTTGTATAGTCAGGTATTATATCACTACTCCGCGTCATTGACAAGTGCCATTAACTGTGACATGTCTGTCTGGTTCTCCAGATCCTTGACAAATGCAATAATCTTCTCTGTCCGGTCCTTATCTGCATAAATGCGGTTTGCAAGACTCCGGAACTTATTCTCAACATCCTCATATGTAACCGGATTTCTCCAGTCACCCTTTGGATCATCGATGACAGATTCGTAAATAGTTCCATCCTTCATGGTAATCTTAACTGCACTGGAGTAATGCTCCGGATACCGCTTCTCGAATTCCGGATCCTCCACAACCGTGGTATTTGCAATCAGACGTTTGATCAACGGATCATCGATGTACTTCACATCGAACTCATCGACCGTAACCTGTCCGTTTCTGAATGCGATTGCTGCCTGGAACGGCATTGAAAATTGCAGGTCAACAATATTCTTTGGATGCCATTTCCGTTCTTCGGCCAGCAAACGCATCGTGTATTTTGAGGAGCGAATATTTATCTTTGCTATCTGTTCCGGATCCGGATGGTATTTCGCTACGATATCAAGACAGGCATCCAGGTGTCCTCCGGAATACCGGCAGCAAGGATATACCTTTATGCTGGATGAAGCGAAGATCCAGTCCTTACCTAACCCATCGATCAGGTATTTGCCATCGTAATGATCCAGATAGGAGTAAGCGTGTAACAATCCATCCTTTCCTTCAAATATATCGGATGGTCCATTAAAGCCTTTCTCTGCCATTCTGGCTGCGATAATGGAATTCATTGCCGGATGGCCTGCCTGCAGACGCTTGGTAAAGCATCCTTCAGAGTTCCATGCCATCAGACCGGCTACCATACTTCCTGCAATTCCCTGTGCGTACAGGGTCTGTTGTTCATCTAATTTCATCAGCTTGGCTGCTGAGACTGCAGCACCCATCGTACCGCAGGTGCTGGTTGGATGGAAGCCTTGATAATACATATCACCCAGATATGCGGTTCCCATTCGGCAGACCACTTCGTTACCGATTGCGGCAGCCTCCAGGAATTCCTTACCGGTACTCTTCTTTGCCTCTGCTAATGCGAAGCTGACCGGATATGTTGCCGGGGACGGATGTGCATTGGATTCATTATGATCATCTACGAAATCATATCCATAGCACTGAATCGCATTGGCAAATGCTGCATTCGGTAATGCTACCTTTTTGCTGCTGCCTACAATGGTGCCCTCCTCCGGGCCACCCATTTCCTCTGCAATCTCTCTGGCGATTTGACTGGTAATAATATTTCTGGTTCCTACCATGGATGCCAGAACATCCAGTGTCAGCATCTTAGCATGCTCGACTGCGTAATCCGGCAGATCCTCATATTTTAATTCTACGGCTGTTTTAGCAATTTGCTTTGCGATTGTTTCCATAAATATCAACCCCTTTTGTATTTGATAGTCTGCATTATAGAAGATGCTCTCTGTAGAGAAAAGGACAAATGACCCTTTCTAAACAAAAAGTTTAATAATCTGGTTACATACCTGCTCGAAGCTCTTAATATCGGTATATTCCTCCGGGCAATGGCTCTTACCGCCGATGCTTGGCATAAATACCATACAGGTGTCCACAATTTCCGAATATGCCTTGGCATCATGTCCGGCCCAGCTGTAAAGCTCCATGGAGTTCTCCATATGAAGATCCCGCAGCTCCTGTACCAGCGGCTCTGCAAAAAGCTTCACCGGTGTATAGATCTCCTGTGTGATTTCCACACCCACACCGTATTTCTCCTTCATGGAATATGCATACTGCTTCATGGTTTCCTTGATCTCATCAGCCAGTGCGTCCTCCTCGGAACGAAAGTCCAAAACGATGGATGTCTTACCCGAGATGACATTATGGATGTTCGGTGAATTCTGGATCCGTCCAACGGTCGTAACTGCCTTACCACTGTTTGCCTGCCCGACCTCCCATGCCTTCATGATAAAGTCTGCGGCTGCCACCATGGCATCCTTCCGCACGCTCATAACGGTCGGACCTGCATGATCGGACTCCCCGAAGAAATCAATGAACAACCGTCCGATTCCTACAACACCCTTTACGATACCGATATCCTTACCGGCTGCCTCCAGAACGCCGCCCTGTTCTACGTGAACCTCATAGAATCTGGAGTAGTATCCCTTCGCCCAGCCATTATCACAGCCGAATTCCACATCCTTGAACAATCCGCATTCCTCCTGCAGATCTGTGATGTTCTTACCATCGATATTCCGGAATGACAGATACTCATCCACGGTCATATTACCGGTCATATACCGGCCGCCAAAATATCCGCGCTGACAGATGGCACCTTCCTCATCGGCAGTTGCCAGTACCTCGATCGGCACCTTCGGTATAACACCGGCATCATACATCATATTGACCAGCTCCAGACCGACTACGATTCCTGCAACACCATCATAGGCACCTGCATTGACAACACTGTCAATATGCGAACCGATACCGATCGGCTTCTCTGTGCTGTGTCCCGGATTAAAGTTACCGATCACATTACCGAACGAATCCATCCGCACTGTCATACCCATGGCTTCCATTTCGCCCTTCAGATACCGGATGGCATCTACCCATGCCTGTGAAAAGGTCAGTCTGGTGATCCGTCCCTCCTCTGAAGTAAAACTCGCAATTGTATCGATTCTTTTTTTCATTCTTTCTGCATTTGCTTTCATAGTCTATACCTCCTGTGATTGTTATTCTCGGTTGCTTTTATCTCATATCTAATATTCATAGATCAGTAATTCATGATATGTACCCGGCCCTTTTCAAGAGTTACCTCTATGCCGTCATATACCGTTTCTCCGCCCAGGATCGTTCTGCAGATGTCATAGGTCAACGGAATATTGTCATAGATCACAGCTGCCTCTTTACATTTGCATCGCATATCCTCTTTGTGATGAATCTTCGGCTGCTCCCGTTTCCGGACAAGCACCAGATCCGCATCATAGCCTTTGGCAATCTGTCCCTTTCCGGGCAGGTGGAAAATCTCTGCTGCATTCTGTGAGAAGTTTCTTGCGATATCAGCCAGTGTCAGTTTTCCCTGATCGACCAGATTTAAAAGCAGCGGTAATGACAACTCCAGTCCGTATAATCCATCTACGGAATTCCAGATGTCATCCCCGTGCTTTAACTTCTCCTCCATCGTATATGGTGCATGATCGCTTCCTGTCACATCGAATGCTCCCTGATGATAAAGCTCTACCATCCGGTCTACCTCTGCTCTGGTCCGGAATGGCGGCTTCATGCGGGCGAATGCGCCATATGGGATCATTTCCTCTTTATCAAAATACAGATACTGCAGACAGGTCTCCGCATAGATCGGATAGCCCTCTGCCTTTGCCTGCAGGATCAGCTCCATGCTCTGTGGACAGCTGACATGTGCAATGATCGTCCGGCAGCCTGTCACCTTCGCTGCACGGATCGTCAGATCTACGGAAGCTGCCTCTGCCTCCGGCGGTCTGGAATCAATAAATCCTCTCAGGCTATTCGGATACTTCTCCTTCATAATCGGAACCAGCTCATTGATCATTGCCTGACTCTCACAGTGTACGGTCAATGTCAGACCGGTCTTGGCGATTTCCTGCATCACATGAACCATGTCCTCATAGGTCTCCGCACACATTCCGTAGAACTCTTTCTCCCGTCCGGCAACCGGTGCCATCTGAAAGGTCTTATAACCGATGGCTCCTACCTTGGCCAGTTCTCCGATTTCCTCCAGATTATCATGTCCGGCTGCCGCATACATACCGAAGTTCACGACACCGTTTCGCTTCACTTCTTCGATCCGACGCATGAAGTTCTCCACGGTAGCCGGTGGCTTCGTGCAGACCGGCATTTCCAGGATCGTTGTGATACCGCTTCCGGCTGCCGCCTGAGAGCCGGTATAGAAATCCTCCCGGTAGTCTAACTCACCACCCCGGATATGTACATGTGTATCGATCATTCCCGGAAAGATCAGACAGTCCTTCGCATCGATCTCCTGCTCACAGGATGACAGCTCCTGTCCCGGTTCATAAATTCCTACGATCCGTCCGTTCCGAATCTCCAGATCTGCGCTTCGCTCTCCATCCGGAAATACACAGATACCATTTCGAATATTACAATCATTTCTCATGCAACTCACCCTGCTTTCCGTTTTCTAAACCTCTGTTACTTCTCTGTTCCGTATCTATGACCGATACCTTCATAATAGATCATGCCCGTCTTACCATGGTGATCGCACCGGCCGGGCAGATCTGACTGCACAGTCCGCAGCCGTCACAGGTCTCATGATCGTTGACACATTTCCCGTTCTGAATGCTCATGGCTCCGAATCCATCATCGGCGCAGCTGTGAACACATTTGCCGCAGGCTACACATTTCTCCGGATCGACCTGCGCATACAGACGGTAATCCCGGTTCAGCTGAATCTGCTGGGTAATATACTGTAACGTTTTACCCCGGAAGTCCTCGATCGTCTCAAAGCCTTTGCTTTCCATATAATTAAGCAGTCCCTGATTTAATGAATCAATGATCCGGTATCCATTCTCCATAACTGCGGAGCATACCTGAACGGTCTGTGCTCCGGCAGCAATAAACTCTGCCGCATCCTTCCATGTATAGCAGCCTCCGGTTGCTGAGATCGGAAGTCCGGTCGCCTGTGCAAGCTGTGCTACGCACCGGAGTGCGATCGGCTTGATCAGCTTTCCGCTGGCACCCTGGAATGCGCTCATGCCATCAACCGCATTAATTGGCCGGAAGGTATCCAGATCAATACCCGGCAGGGAACTCATCGTATTGATTGCCGAAATCGCTGCAGCTCCGGCCTCCTTTGCCGCACGTCCACGGGTCGGCAGGTCTACGGTCAATGCCGTCAGCTTCGGAACTACCGGCTTCTTCGTCTGCGATACGACCCAGCCGGTCACCATCTTGATCTTCTCCGGGTCGGCACCGAGCACGGCACCACAGCCGCTTTCTGCCTGTCCATGGGAGCAGGAGAGATTCAGCTCGAATCCATCACAGCCTGCCTGATCAAAGATCCGGGTCAGCTCCTTCCACTCTTCTTCTACCAGAACATCGGTATGCATCAGACTGACGAAGACCGCCCGCTCCGGGAATCTCTGTTTTAACCATTCGATTCCTTTTGCCCAGCTTTCCACAGATTTTGGGGAACCGATCTCAAAGTTCGTGAAGCCTAAGATTTTATTTCCATCCTTCACTGCGTTAATTCTTGGATTTACGTTTTTTTTCGTGAAACGCGGCGTATACTGAATCGTCTTCATCATGGCACCGCCCCATCCCTGTTCAAATGCCCGTGCTACGATTTCCGGCGTAGCAGATGGCGGTGCGGATGCCAGCATATACGGATTTTCCATTGATACACCTACAAAATTAGTTTTTAAAGAAGCTGCCATAACCATACCTCCGTTTTCTTTTCTCGTTTACTTGATTTTTTCACATTATGCAAAACTCCGGGAGGGATTGAAAGGACACTTGTCCTTTCGTAGAGATTTTTTCTCCGATATGATAAACCTACTTATTTAGGAAGGGACGAATGCATATGAAAATAGTTGTACTGGAAGCTGCCAGGATCGGCAAGGATGTTTCTTTTAACAGTTTAAAAGATCTGGGAGAGCTGATCGTATATGATGAGACCGCAGATGCGGCAGAAGCGAGAGAACGGGTACGGGATGCCGATGTCGTGATCGTCGATCAGTTTCCTTTAAATAGAAAAACGCTCTGCACTGCAGAGCATTTAAAGCTGATCACCATGACCAGCACCGGAACGGATTTCGTAGATCTCGCCTATACAGACTCGCGTGGAATCGTTGTCTCCAATATCCGCAACTACTCCACCCACTCCGTTGCGCAGCATACGATTTCCATGCTGCTTTATTTATATGAGAAGCTGAATATCTATCACGATTATACTGCCGGCGGAGCTTATGTGAATGATGTGGATAACTCTTCTTTTTCCAACGTCTTCTGTGAATTATACGGAAAGGAATACGGTATCGTGGGAATGGGGAATATCGGGAAAGAAGTTGCCAAGATTGCAACCGCTTTCGGCTGTCATGTCCGCTACTACTCTCCTTCCGGTCGTACCTATCCTGTGGAATATGAGGCAATCTCTTTCGAACAGCTACTGACGGAATCCGATATTATCTCCGTCCACACCCCACTCACTCCGGCCACAGAGGAGCTATTTAACTATCCGGCATTCCTCCGGATGAAATCCTCCTGTGTTTTCTTAAATGCTGCACGCGGTGGTCTGGTGAATGAGATTGGTCTCGCCCGCGCATTGAAGGAAGGGGAAATCGCCGCTGCCGGTCTGGATGTCCTTATAAAAGAACCAATGGCAGAGGACTGCGCATTACTGCCGCTGCTTCCTCTGCCAAATCTTCTGATCACACCGCATATGGGCTGGGCCGCCAGGGAATCCCGCGAACGGGCCATCTCCGAGATTTATAAAAACATCGAAGCCTTCCTGCAAGGTACACCACGCAATGTGATCTCATAATCTTAACTTTTCCGAATGTTTTCTGATGGCGAAGCCGTATTACTTTGCCTTAACAGATGCTGTTTCGAACTCCTTCTGAATCTCTTCATCCGGTGCCTTGGTTAACAGACTGACTACAATAATGAAGATCAGAGATACCAGGAATGCCGGGAGGAGTTCGTACAGATTCCAGACTCCACCTAACGGACGTACCAGATATTTCCATAAGAATACGGTCGCACCACCACTGACCATACCGGCTAATGCACCCCATTTACTACTGCGCTTCCAGAATAATGCACACAGGGTTACGGCACCGAAGGCACCACCAAAGCCTGCCCATGCAAAGGATACGATCTGGAATACACTGGAGTTCGGATCTCTTGCCAGGAAGATTGCAATCACACTGATCGCAACGATCGTAATACGTGCTACCAGAAGACTGGTCTTTTCTGATAATTTTACCTTAAAGAAATCCTGTACAATATTCTGTGATACACTGGATGCTGCGGCAAGCATCTGACTGTCTGCCGTCGACATCGTTGCTGCAAGGATACCTGCCAGAATCAGACCTGCTACGATCGCAGGGAAGATACCATGCTCACTTAACAGACCCGCGATCTTAACAATAATCGTCTCACTGCTGCTGCCCTCTAAGAAGCCAAGTGCGCCTGCCTTGGTCATTCCAAGTCCGACTACACCGATAAAGATTGCGATTGCCATTGCAATGAATACCCAGATTGTTGCAATTCGTCTGGATAATACCAGCTTCTTCTCATCCTCGATTGCCATGAAACGAAGCAGGATATGCGGCATTCCAAAATAACCCAGTCCCCATGCCAGTGTCGAAATGATCGTCAGCGCACTATATGGATTCGCAGTGCCGGATGCTGCATCATAGCTGGCTGTCAGTGTCAGGTAACCTGCCAATCCCTTCGCATTATCCATCACTGCATCAATACCACCTGCCTTGGAGATTCCAAAGAATACAACTACTACCAGTGCGATCGTCATAACGATACTCTGGATCAGGTCTGTGGTTGAGACTGCCTTAAATCCACCCATGATGGTATAACCTACAATGATCAGTGCAGATATGATCATGGCTGTTGTATAATTAACCCCGAATAAACTGTTAAATAACTTACCGCAGGCTGCAAATCCGGATGCGGTATACGGAATAAAGAATACAATGATTACCAGTGCTGCAATACCGTTTAACACATTGCTCTTGTCATGGTAACGCTTGGAGTAAAACTCCGGAACGGTGATCGCATTGATGTTTGCGGAATATCTGCGAAGCTTTCTCGCTACGATCAGCCAGTTTAACCAGGTACCGATTCCCAATCCGATCGCTGTCCATGCTGGATCCGCAATACCGCTTAAATATGCCAGTCCCGGCATGCCCATCAGCAGCCAGCTTGACATATCACTAGCCTCCGCACTCATGGCGGTTACCAGAGGTCCCATCTTCCGGCCACCCAGGTAAAAGTCCGTACTGTTACTGTTTTTCTTACTGAAGATAAATCCGATTGCGAGCATCGCCAGCAGATATACTACGATTGTCGCAATGATGCAAAAGTTTATTGTTGATATCATGTCTTCTCTTTCCTCTCGTTTTAATTGTATCCATTTATATAAATCAGCCTGTCGACTAAATTGTATTTCAGATTGAATAGAAATCGCTCTTGGCCGCCTGCCATTCAACCAGATCTGCCAGTGTTACATTATCCACTACCTGATGAACCGCATCATCGATCCGCTTGTAAAGCTCCAGTGTCGCGCACTGATCCTGCCGCGGACAGTCATTCACATCCAGCTCCAGACAGCTGACCGGTGCCAGGCTGCCCTCTGTCAGCCGCAGGATCATCCCTGCGGTATATTCCTCCGGCTTCTTACTCAGGGTATAACCGCCCTTCGGTCCACGGATACTCCGTACAAATCCGGCCTTATTCAGTATCGCTATGATCTGTTCCAGATACTTCTCGGAAACCTCCTGCCGCCTGGCTATGTCCTTAATCCTGACCGGTTCTCCACTATCATGCATGGCAATGTCCATCATCAGGCGCAACGCATAACGTCCTCTTGTAGAAATCTTCATATATCATAAACTCCTTTACTATTCTTCCTATTTCCTAGTTGGAAACTAGACATATATGATTCTACACGTTAATAACCGGAACGTCAATAGAGATATCTCACACACTTACCGCCTTTAGGGGAGGATTCCACCACCAAGCCGTCAATGCTCTGTACAAATGTACCCAGCTGTGAATATCCGTATCGCTTTACATCAAACTCCGGAAACTTCAAATGAATATACTGTCCCAATCTGCCCAGATCGATCGGAGATTTCTTTGCCGTTTCAATAATATAGGTCTCTACGGAGCGCTCGTTCTGATTCTGTCCGTTCAGAGAAACATATACCGTACTGCGTTCCTGTGTCACAACAAAATCCTTCAGCTCCTTGACCAGCTTAGTCATAGAGCTGTAACCATAATTTCTCTCATCAAAATCCTTATACAGTCTTTGGATGCTGCTCTTTAGCCCACCGAGACCGGTATGATTGCCCTGATTCTCGTTCTCCCGCACAATCTCGATCATGCTCTTTTTAATTGTTGCCAGTGGTACAATATTCTTCTCGATATCTGCTTCCTTATGCACTCCTTCTGCTGTCCGGTGCCCGGTCGCTTCGATCTCATCGGAATCTCCATAGATGATTTCCAGATTCTTATAGATTGTACAGGCAGCCTTTAAGGTCTTGGAAGCATCGCTTTTTCCCATGCCGATAACTTCCATTCCTCCGTCACACAGACGATTGACTAGCCGTGTGAAATCACTGTCGGATGAAACAATACAGAATATATCTACATTATTTGCATACAGGATATCCATGGCATCAATGACCAGCATAATATCTGCCGCATTCTTTGCCGTGGAATATCGTGGCTGCTGAATCGGAACCACGGCATAAGATAATGCCTTGTGGTTCCATTCATTCAAGGTCTTGCTTGTAAAATCCCCATACATACGTTTATACGTAACTGTTCCATAATTCTTTAACTCCATAAAGATGCTGTCCAGATATTTTACACTGGTATTCTCTGCATCTATCAGCAATGCAATTCTTTTTTCCATATACCCTCCTTGGACCGGACTCTAGGATTCTTCCTTCTGTGAGTCTGTCTTTTCCAGTACAGGCATTTGGTTCTCCTCTGATACAGCCGCCTCTTCCATGTTCACCACTACCGGGCTTATGTATTCAGGGAACTCTATCACAACCTTAAACAAATCCCCATCCAGATAGATCTGAAACTCTCCGTCCTGCATCCGGACCAGATCCCGTGCGATAGAAAGTCCCAGTCCGCTGCCCTCGGTCGTTCTGGACTGATCTCCCCGGACAAACCGTTCCATCAGCTCCGACACTTCGATATTCAACGGTGCTTTGGAGATATTCTTGATCTCCAGGCGGACTCTTTCATTCTCGCAGGTAAGATCTATATAGACTCTGGTGCCGGGCATTGCATATTTGTATATGTTCTGCAGAAGATTATCCATAATACGGAAAGTTCTCCTGCCATCTGCAAATATCATATGTGCCTCTTCCGGAATCCGCTCTACCATCTTCAGCTCATGCTCTGTGAATTTATCCTCAAATTCTCCCATGGCCTGACGGAGC
>ERZ1026888.1283-NODE-1283-length-11223-cov-17.424337_pt1 | contig 11223 bp, 5 predicted proteins | sample MGYA00380174_ERZ1026888 | MGnify/ENA primary metagenome ERZ1026888 (study PRJEB33269, sample SAMEA4719810) | human gut metagenome | biome: human-associated habitat; feature: organic feature; material: feces | place: Cameroon | collected 2013-10 ...
TTTAAGTAGTTTGTTTTTGAAAATCGGTTGTCGTGAGACATCCGATTTTTTTGTCTTTTTCTCTTTGTAGTTTCATCCTATTGTGTTATCTTTGCAGCATGAAAATGAATTTTGACAGAAAAAAAGCATTGGTCTTCCTGATTGTTATCGGCGGACTGATTTATATTACCAAGGTAGGGTTGGGAATGACGGCGCTCAATTCTTTCCTTGCTACACTTGGTGTGTTGCTCATCTTGTTTGTGGGCGATAACTTCGCTCAGCAGATAGATAACTGGCTGAAACGTCGAAAGATGAATCAGGAAAACGAAGAATAGTAGATTTTTAAATGAAGTAAAGAGTGGAACAGTTAGTCAACCTTTATAGTTCTTGGGCAGGCGAGGAGCCTGCAAGTGTGGTCAAGTTGCCTGGTCAGGGAAGCAACAGGCAGTATTTCCGATTTGTCAAGCAGGACGGCAGCAGCGTCATTGGTGTCATCGGAACGAGTCGAGATGAGAATCATGCTTTCATCTATATGTCACGTCACTTTACGCTCCGAAAGTTGCCGGTGCCTAAGGTCCTGGCTGTCAGCGATGATGAGTCGCGCTATCTGCAGACCGACTTGGGCGATGTGTCGCTCTTTGATGCCATCAAGGGTGGACGTGAAGCTGGCGGAAGATACAACCAAAAGGAAAAGGAACTTCTGAAGAGAACCATTCGCGAGTTGCCCAACATTCAGCTCCGAGGAGCACGTGGAATGGATTGGAACAACTGCTATCCTCAGCCCGAGTTTGATATCGACAGCGTACTTTTCGACTTGAATTACTTCAAGTACTGTTTCCTGAAACCCACCGACCTTGATTTCCATGAGTTGAAGTTGGAAGCTAATTTCCGCCTTTTTGCCAAAGACCTGACTTCCGAACAGATGGACTGTTTCCTGTATCGAGATTTCCAGGCTCGCAACATAATGCTTGACGAAAATGGCAATCCGTACTTTATTGATTTCCAGGGTGGGCGTAAAGGACCTTTCTACTACGATTTGGCTTCTTTCCTCTGGCAGGCATCGGCAAAGTATCCTTTCAAGTTGCGACGTGAACTCGTATGGGAATATTACCAGTCGCTGAAGAACTATACTGAGGTTCCTTCTGTCCGTCATTTTGTCAACCGTCTGAGTCTTTTCGTCCTCTTCCGTACGTTGCAGGTATTGGGTGCCTATGGTTTCCGTGGATACTTTGAGCGCAAGAAGCATTTCCTTGACAGTATTCCTCCTGCCATTCAGAATCTTCGTGATCTGCTGAAAATGGGCGATAAGGTGTTCCCTTATCCTTATATGATGGATATGCTTCGCCGCCTTACCGAGCTGCCGCAGTTTACCCGCATAGAGAAGTCGGCTGTCAACCGTGCTGATGGTTATCGCACAGCCGATACCAATATCTACACTTCGCATCCGCAGGATGGTCCTGCCACCTTCTCCAAGTATGATGGCAAGGGACCTTTGGTGGTAAGGGTGTTCAGCTTCTCCTATAGGAAAGGAATTCCCGAAGACCCATCAGGCAATGGAGGCGGTTATGTCTTCGATTGTCGCAGCACCCACAACCCCGGCCGATACGAGCCATACAAGAAACTGACGGGTCTTGACGAGCCAGTCATCCGATTCTTGGAGGATGATGGCGAGATACTGACCTTCCTCGATAGTGTTTATCGCCTTGCCGACCATCATGTCAACCGATATATTCAGCGAGGCTTCACCTCTCTGATGTTCTGCTTCGGCTGTACAGGCGGTCAGCACCGTAGTGTCTATTCAGCCCAGCATCTTGCCGAGCATATTCATGAGAAGTTCGGTGTTGAGGTGAGAATCTGTCATCGCGAACAGCAGATAGAGCAAGTGCTTCCTGCCAAGGAAGCCTGAAGCGCAGTTTCTATCTAATCTAACAGGTAACTCCTCAACTACTATAACTTCTGTCCCCAGCGAAAGTTAAATGATTAAAGCCAAAAGCATTTTTCGGACATTGAGTTGCGAAAGATGCTTTTGGCTTTCTCTTACTTTTTAATATTCTTTTTATCCTATTGCCCTTCCATGACTTTCCTGTCGGCAATGGTCGTTTGGTACTTGTTCAAACAGGATATTTGTTAGCAATTTCTGTCATATCACTTTGCCTTTACGTTTTATGCCAATAAATCACAAATAAATTATCAACTAACCATGTTTTGAGAAAATAAATACATGAGAGCCGAGAATATTGGGCATTGGCTAAAGAAATTAGTTGGAAAGTTTGGATGTATAGATTATTTTTCATAATTTTGCCGATGATAGGGGCTTGCGACACTTCGATAAATAGAGGTGCATGGCTCAAGTAGTAACCAAAAACATGAAGTAAGAAACAGAAATGAAGGAATAACGACGCAATATTAGGGTTTGCTACCCTGATCCCAATAGAAAGGTAGATGACAACAGCTCATCTATCTATTGCGATGATTGGGATACAGATAACAAAAATAATAACCAAAGCGTCGCCGTTCGATATAACTTTTTAAGATATTGAGCTTTTAGCTCTTGTTCTCTGCATCAGAATACCGCCAATATTCAACTACAACGAGGACAAGCAGATAGAAGGTTCATGCCTCTTTGGCGTGAGCCGTTCTGTGCTTGTTGTTGTAGAAGGTCACTTGGCGGTAACCTTGATGTAAGCAAGTTACGGACGGTTGCACGCCATTTTTTATTCATGGAAAATGAAACAGATTTCTTACTTAAAATCACCCGCATGGCATAGATGTCTTATGCTTATTGGACTTGTCGTGGCTTGTTGCGGGCAAGTACTTGCAGACGATAAAGTCACTTATTCATCAGACGTGCATCCCACCCAAATTTATTCCCTCAAGTCTTTCTATGATATTGATGGAGATGGAATACTGGAAGTGGTGGGAGGAACTGATCGTGTAGGCTATAGTGAGCAAAACGCTCCAATTGTCTCTAAAACTAATGGGACATTAGTTAAGATAATTAATACAGAGAATTTGGCGAATAATTGGTTCTATAATCTTGTTATGTATCATAATACTACAGGACCTTATATCTTTGAGGAAAACTATTATGAGCAATACAATGCTAGGAATATGCGATTATGGGAATATGCTTCATTTAAGCAACTCCCTCCAGTAGCTTCTTATGGTATTGATTTAAACAATGATGGTCTTTTAACTTACATTGGTGATATCAATGCAGATGATAGTACTTTTACGGTTTGGAAACAAAAGAAAGATGGTTCTTTCTATAAGACTAAAATCAGTTATACAAGTGATGTAAGTCAAATCAAAAGTAGTGCGATTAGTAATTGTGCTCCATCTGGTTTGGGTAGTAATGTTGGTTCTCTTGGAGATGGTATGTTTGTGCGTTCAAAGGAAAATACGATGGTAGATTGGGATGAGGAGATAAGTGAGGCTAAGTCAAGTCGTACCATTGCAATAGATGGAGAAAATAGTCGCTCGTTTATAAAATCCGCTGATTTCAATGGTGATGGACGTATAGATTTTGTACGTGGTTCTTATATTTTTTACAATTTGGGTAACGATAAGTTCTTTCTTAGCCCTCATGTTGGAACAATTTATCCTGCCGACTTAAATGGTGATGGGTTGCTCGATTATATCGATTTTGGTAATGGAAATGTAGATTTATATTTAGCTCAACCTGATGGAAAATTATCAGAGAAGAAGACCATCTTTAGTAATGAGGCTATGCAAAATGCTTTCTTTGGTGACTTTGATAAAGATGGAGATGTAGATATATTGTTGTTTGTCTCTACATCAGAAGCAACTTATACTGTATTTTTTAGAAATGACGGAAATGGAGTGTTCAAGAAGAAGGAAAGTTATATAGAAGGTAAGTATAAAAGTTTTGAGTGTAAAGACTATGATGCTGATGGCTTGTATGAAGTCCTTATAAACAAGACGATTGATGACTATTACCAAAAACAGTCTGAAAATGACTATCTCCTAAAATGTAATAAGGATTTTACGACAACGTTGATAGAATTGCCAGAAGGAAAGCATAAACTCCTTGCGGACTTCAATCATGATGGTATAACTGAAATCAATAGTGGGGCATCTTATATTCCCCTTGCCAATGCAAAGAAGAATACTCGTCCGGAAAAGATGAGTAAGCCAACCGTGAAATTATCCGCCGAAGAAAACCTATTGGAGATAACATGGGCAGAAGGAAAAGATGCCGAAACCTCTTCTTGTGATTTGACATACGAATTGAGAATAGGAACAGCTTCTGGGAAAGGTGATGTTCTTTTTGGTCATGCGCTTGCAGATGGAACAAGAAGAAATTTGTTAGATGGAAATATAGGGCATTTGCGTAGATATATTTTTGATACCAATAGTTTACCTATTGGCCAATATTATATAGCAGTACAAGCAATTGATGCAGGAAATATGGGAGGTGAATGGTCTGATGAATTTGTTTATAATCACCAACAGATTGCAGCTCCTGTCATTGCGCATATTCCATCAGCTTATAGCACTGTTGATACAATTTCCCTAAGAGTACAGAATAGTAGGGAGGATGCTACATATACATGGAACATACCTCATGGAAAGATCATTTCGGCTTCAGCTAATAATGATCAAATAGATGTAGTATTTGACAAGGCTGGAGAATTGAAGGTCGGTGTTCAAATGTCATTTGATGGCAAACTTTACAATGCCCAAGATGTAACATTCTTGTTGTCTCCAGCAAAAGCACCTACAATAGACATACCTTCGCATTATTATGCTTTGTTTTTGGATATAGATCAAGATGGTAACGTTGAGTGTAAGAATAGTGGAAAGGATTTTAGAAAATATGATCCTATTAAAAAAGAATATTCCAATATCAAGAAAAGTTGGAATTCTGATATTTCTGCATCGTATCAGTATGCCGTCTTTGATATAAATAAGGATGGATATCCAGATATGTATTTGGGAGGATTGAAAAAGGGAAATACCTTTATCAATTCTGGAGAGCAAGATTGTGATTTTGAGTATTTTTCAAAGACATATACAGGCTTGCCAAAAGATTCTTATATGACATACGATATAGACAATGATGGAAATCTTGATTTGGTATCAGGTGATTTGTATTATAATTCAGGAGATGGCTACACTTTTAACGAAAAATACATAAATAGTAGTAAGTTTTTTGATTTTAACAGGGATGGAGCTTGGGATTATGAATACTACAAGTCCTTTTATAATGATACCCGTGTAAAACTAAATAAGAATAAAGAATTAGGTACGGATTTTGGAGAAGAAAGGGTGTTTTGTAAACATATGGTAAGTGGTTTAGCTGATTTTAATAATGACGGTTATTTAGATGGGTATTATTACAATGATGATGCAACGAAAATAATTATAGTAAAAGGAAAACCTATAGAAGAGTGGCCTTGTGCAGAAACGGTGGAAATACCGAATCCTTATGGTTATACTGGTTATGAGCTTGTAGACATTGATAATAATGGATATTTGGATTTTGCCTTTCAGGGAAAAGGTAGATCTGCAATATTAATGGATAAGGATTTTAAATATACAGTTGTATATACGGGGCAAGCCTATGTTGATGACGACCAATATAATCCCAAATATTGGTTTCCTCTAACCCACAATGCCTATCCCGCCGGCCTCCTCTCCAATATCAAGAACGAGGCACCGAAGGCTCCTCAATATGTGAGCGCACAACAGACAGAGGAAGGATTGCTTCTGAAATGGGCGGATGCTGAGGATGATCACACTCCAGCTGTTCAGATGCGCTATAATGTCAGCGTGAAGCGCAAGAACAAGAAAGTGGGCGAGGAGAATGCTTTCCTCATTTCTCCTCTCAACGGACTGAGCGACGAGGCTGCAATCTGCTCTAATGTGGCTTATCGTAAAGCTACACAGATGCTTATCCCTAAGGCAACACTTACCAACGGTGAGACACTGGAGGTGCAGGTTCAATCTATTGACTTGATGGGCGAACACTCGCCAATGACCAAACCTGTGGAAGTAACCATCAACAACGACGGATACATCAAGGTGAAAGACAGTCATGTAACAGCTTCGTTGGGCACTGTCGTTTCTTTCGTTGGAACAAAGGGAACAAGCTATTCTATTGATGGAGGAGAAGGTGCCACCATCAAGAAAGACTATGGAAATGGTGAATATCTGGTGGCTTGGAACACTCCAGGCACAAAGAAGGTAACCATCACTGTGGATGGTAAGGCATACAGCACAAACATCATCGCACACGACTTTGCCGACTTGACACTCCACTTCCCTGCAAAGGTATTACGCAACACACCTATCACTGTAAAGGTGCCAAAGGGATTTAGCCAATACTCACCAATAGATTATGGCTTTAAAGCAGCTGACAACTATGTGCTGAACTATGAGAAGGGCGACAGCACAGCCACCTTTACCTTCAAGAACAGCGGTGAGGCGGAAGTATGGGCATTCTGTAAGTTTGATATCAGTGAGCTCTCTAAGAAGAACAAGGTGAACGTGATAGACGTAAGCATGCCTGCTGCAAAAATCTCTGAGGTTATAGGCGATGGTACAAATTATCGTATCAGCTGGCAACCTGCAACCAATGCAGAGATAGCAAAGGTAGAAATCTGTCGTGAGACCAATCGCATGAATCAATATGAGGTATTGGCTACTGTTGACATGAACGTTGGCACTTATCTCGACGAAACCAGTGACAATCGCATACAGGCACATCGTTATCGCATCCGTTATATCGCAAGCAATGAGGTGCAGACGAGTGCTTACTCTACGCCACATAATCCTCTTCATGTGATGATCAACCAATGTGGTAGTGGCTACAACCTGATGTGGAACGCCTATGAGGGAATGAATGTAGAGAGCTATACCATCCTCAGAGGCACGAGCGAGGATAGCTTGCAACCTATCGAATATGTGGCTGGCAGTCAGCAGAGCTATACCGACTTGACGGCAAATGCTGGCAAGTATTACTATGCCGTGGCGTTCACTCCTGCATCAGGCAGCACATATGCCAAAAGCCGAGCTGCAAGAGCCAGCCATGGCATCCGCTCCAACATTATCTCTACGGAAGAGGCTCTGCCTGCCACCTTGGCAACAAGCATTGCCATCAACTGTGTGGAGAGCAACAACTCTTTGACGAATACCCAGCAGACGATACATCTCTATGGTGTCGTGCTCCCAACTTATTCCACCTATTCAAGAGTAAGCTGGTCGGTAGTACGAAACGACGACCTTGCAAGCATCTCCAACAATGGAGTGCTTACTGCCAAGGGTGGACGAGGACTGGTTACCGTTCGAGCAACAACATTGGATGGTTCCAATCTTTATGTTGATTATGATGTAGCATGTAATGTGGATAAAGAAGCCGTAGGCATTGTTATCGTAGAGAAAGATAGTTTGTCGACAGATGTTAAACCAATCATCTACTACGACCTTGAAGGCCGAAAGATTCAAACACCAGCAAGGGGACATCTTTACATCACCAACAAGGGACAGAAGATTGTGTTCTAAGTAGCATGAAGCAACAGTTGTTGGGCTGTGTGTAATCTATTAAGTCCTCCTAAATCAAAGGCTGAAAAGGTCTTGCATTTGGGAGGACTGTCTTTTTGTTATATTGGACTCCAAAATCAAGTTTCGTATATAACAATTTAGAGGAAGTTATTATTCCATTCGATGGTAATAAGTTAACTTTCTCAACTTTCGCAAATGGGGAAGTTAAAGAAGTAGTTGACATTAGCTTTTCCTGTACATTTTTACCACCATCCCTTGCACATATCAGAAATAATGCTTAATTTTGTCGACAAATAGATAATATGCTGCTTATGACAACGAAATTTTATCCTGTAGGCATACAGACTTTCTCGGAGATTATCAACAAAAACTATCTCTACGTTGACAAGACGGAGTATATTTACCGCATGACGCATTATGGTAAGAAATACTTGTTTCTGAGTCGTCCAAGGCGATTTGGAAAGTCACTCCTTGCCTCTACGCTACAGAGTTATTTCGAGGGTAAGAAGGAATTATTTAAAGGATTGGCTATTGAGAACTTGGAAAAGGAATGGACGGAATTTCCTGTTCTGCATTTTAGTATGGCAGGAGGAAAGCATATGGAACCAGATGCCTTGCAACGTTACCTGCTTTTCATCTTAAAACAGAATGAGAAGAAATACGGTATAGAGATAGTAGCCCCAGACCCTAATGTAAGACTGTTAAATCTCGTCAATACTGCGTACGAACAGACAGGCAAACCTGTTGTTGTGCTAATTGACGAGTATGATGCTCCTTTACTTGATGTCGTACATGAAGAAACTCAACTGCACATTCTCCGAGATATCATGCGCAACTTTTATAGCCCATTGAAAGATTGCGACTCAAAATTGCATTTTGTTTTCCTTACGGGTATTACCAAGTTCTCTCAGCTAAGTATCTTCAGTGAGTTGAACAACATCACCAATATCAGTATGCTTCCTGAGTATGCGGGTATTTGTGGTTTCACGAAAGAGGAGTTGCTTACGCAAATGCAAGAATATGTCCAAGAATTCAGCAATACAAAGAATTGGTCGATAGAACAGACCATTGCCAAGCTGAAAGAGTATTATGACGGATACCATTTTGCATTGCAATCGCCAGATATCTTCAATCCTTTCAGCTTACTTAGTTGCCTGTCTCTGAAAAGAGTAGACCCCTACTGGTTCTCTTCTGGCACGCCAACTTATCTCATCAACATGATGAAGAAGTTTGATGTTAATTTCACTGACTTTGCTGAGGGGATGGAAGCCGGAATTTCTGATTTTGACGCTCCTACAGAAACGATGACTACCCTGACTCCATTGTTGTATCAGAGTGGTTATATCACCATCAAGGACTATGATGAGGACTATGATTCCTATTTTTTGGGAATCCCTAACAAAGAGGTTCGTCTTGGTTTGACCAAGGCTTTGATACCTTATTATGTAACGCCTAATACACTGGTAACCAATAATACGACACGCAATATGGCTCGTGCATTTGACAAGGAAAACATAGAACTTGCCCTGCAATATCTACAGACATTCCTTGGTACCATTCCTTATTGCGCCAATACGGATTATGAGGGACATTACCAACAGATGTTCTATATCATCTTTTCTCTCCTCACCGCCTGGATGGTGGACGTGGAGGTTCATACACCAGACGGAAGAGTAGATGTTGTTGTTATGACGAAAACTCGTCTTTACTTGATGGAACTGAAAATCAACAAGAGTGCACAAGCTGCGATTGCTCAAATGAACCTTAAAAATTACCGTCAGCGTTTCGCACTCTCAGGTCTCCCAATTACGAAGGTGGGCATTAACTTTGATACTGTTACCCACAACATTACAGACTGGGTGATAGAATAAGTTTTTCTTTTGTAATCAATTAATGGCGTGCAAATTTGGCTATTTCGTAAAAAGTTAGTAAATTTGCACGCACATTAATAGATAGCTATAATGATGCAAGCAATGATTTTCGCTGCAGGTCTGGGCACTCGCCTCAAGCCACTTACCGACCGTATTCCGAAAGCTTTGGTAAGTGTGGGAGGAGAACCTTTGCTCAAACGTGTCATCTTTCGGTTGAAAGATGCTGGTTTCACTCGCATTGTAGTGAACGTTCATCATTTTTCCAGTCAGATTATTGATTACCTACGCGATAACGACAACTTCGGTATGGATATCCGTATCAGCGACGAGACGGACAAACTGCTCGAGACAGGTGGAGGTATCAGAAAGGCATGGCCGCTCTTCGATGCGCATGAGCCCGTCCTTATTCACAATGTGGATATATTGAGCAATGTGGATTTGGGAAAGTTCTATCAGATAGAGACGAAGGACCTTACAGAAGATTCGCAGGAAGCCTCACCGGAGGAAAAGTCTCTTGCAGCCCGCCTGTTGGTGAGCGAACGCAAGACAAAACGTTATCTTCTCTTCGATGACAGTATGCGGTTGGTGGGGTGGACGAACATCGAGACTGGCGAGGTGAAGAGCCCTTATCCTCATCTCGATCCTGCCAAGTGTAAGATGTATGCCTTCTCGGGCATCCACATGGTAGCACCGTCCATCTTCCCGCTGATGGAGGAAGAACCAGACAAATTCCCCATCATGGATTTCTATCTGAAGCATTGCGACAAAGTACGCATTGAGGGATATGTGAAGAACGACCTCAGACTGATGGATGTGGGAAAGCAGGAAACGCTGAAAGAGGCAGAGGCGTTTTTATGTCAATGTTAAAAATTTAAAGTTTAATATATTATGCAACAGAAGATTATTATTTTGGATTTCGGTTCACAGACCACACAGCTGATTGGCCGTCGTGTTCGTGAGCTTGATACCTTCTGCGAGATTATGCCTTACAACAAGTTTCCAAAGGATGACCCATCTGTGATTGGTGTCATCTTGAGCGGTAGCCCTTATTCCGTTCATGATCCGGAAGCTTTCAAGGTAGATCTGAGCCAGTTTATTGGCCGCATTCCTGTGCTCGGCATCTGCTACGGTGCTCAGTTCCTCTCTTACGCCCAGGGCGGTAAGGTGGAGGCTGCTGACAGCCGTGAGTATGGTCGTGCCAACTTGGAGCAGTTCGACAAGGAGAATCCTTTGTTCAAGGGATTCATCGAGAACTCTCAGGTTTGGATGAGCCATGGTGATACCATCACTGCGATTCCTGAGGACTATAAGTGCATCGCTTCTACAGCCAATGTGAAGTATGCTGCTTATGCTTCTACCAAGCAGCCTGTTTGGGCTGTACAGTTCCACCCAGAGGTGTTCCACTCTTTGCAGGGTACACAGCTCCTGAAGAACTTCGTGGTAGATATCTGCGGTAGCAAGCAGGATTGGAGTGCTGACTCTTTCGTTGAGACTACAGTAGCAGAGTTGAAGGAACAGTTGGGTGATGACAAGGTCATCCTCGGTCTTTCTGGTGGTGTTGATTCCAGCGTAGCTGCTGTTCTCCTGAACAAGGCTATCGGCAAGAACCTTACCTGTATCTTCGTAGACCACGGTATGCTCCGCAAGAACGAGTTCCGTGATGTAATGGAGGATTACAAGTGCTTGGGTCTGAACGTGATTGGTGTTGATGCATCAGAGAAGTTCTTTGCAGACTTGGCTGGTGTTACAGATCCAGAGAAGAAGCGTAAGATTATCGGCCGCGACTTCGTGGAGGTTTTCAATGCTGAGGCTAAGAAGCAGACTGGTGCCAAGTGGTTGGCTCAGG
>ERZ1026888.1286-NODE-1286-length-11198-cov-11.659786_pt1 | contig 11198 bp, 8 predicted proteins | sample MGYA00380174_ERZ1026888 | MGnify/ENA primary metagenome ERZ1026888 (study PRJEB33269, sample SAMEA4719810) | human gut metagenome | biome: human-associated habitat; feature: organic feature; material: feces | place: Cameroon | collected 2013-10 ...
GGTACGGCTATAGTAAGTGGCATTTCTTGACAGGTACTGCGAGTCATAGTAGGAGCCACTTTTGCACTCCAATAGTAGCCTATAAGAGTCAATAGTGGCTCTTTTGCATGACAATAGTGGCTCTATTGGAGTGTAAAAGTGGCACTATTTGCAACCCAATGATGCATGTTTAGCCCGGTCATTCATTGCACTTCTCTTCTTGACAGCATAATTTACTGTGCATCAGCACATTGTCGCTGCACGCTCAAAACTCAAGAATTTCGCACCAAAGATTTCCTGGTGCGCCGAACTCATAGTATTGAGCCTCAGAAATGCAAATATTGTCTTCGGCGGAACCGCTAAACTGCAATTTATGCAGCCTTGCCGTATTCATAAATGCTATCGCTGGCAAGGTCGATTTCGTCATTCCAATATACACACGTACGACTTGAGTCTAAACGTGCTTGCTTGAAGAGTCCATAGACATCCATCAATGCACGAAATGAAGGAAGCGTCTTAATGTCATCTTTCACATCGTAAAGAACTTTATATCCATCATCAAATTCAACGAAGAGGATATAATCATCGAGAACTGATATTTTCTTAATCCTTGGTATCATAATGGTGGAAGTTTTGTTATTCTTCGTCCTGACTCCCCTGCTGCAACGATTCCTTCTTCCTGCCCTTCCTTCTTCTGAATTCTGTAGGCGAACAGCCGAGGTGTGCCCTTACGAATCTTCCGAAGAAGGAGAGGTTAGGGAATCCCAGATAATTTGAAATCTCCTTTATGCTCATGTCCGAATGCGACAAAAGACGGTTGACGTCTTCCACGGCATATTCAATGATCCATTCGTAGGCTGTCTTTCCGCTGTTCTCCTTACATATAGTTGTAAGGTACTTGCCAGTTATGCACAACTGGCTGCTGTAAAATTCCAGCTTTCTTGGCTTTACATCCAAGGAGGTGAGCAGTTCAATGAATTGCTTGAACAGCACACTACTCCTTGATATGTGAATGGCTGTACGCTCCGGTTCGGCCTGCTCTATGACGGTCATCAGGCAGAAAAGGAACGAGCTGACCATATATCCTATAATCTGCCTCTTGTACTTAGAGCTCTCCTTCAGCAACTGCTCGGACAACAAGGCATGATATTTCTCGAATGTGCTCATCGTCGGCTCGTCAATATGGATGATGGGCTTGTTCTTCAGGTAGAAAGACATGTCGAGCACATCGCTAATGTGCAGCATCTTACGCGCCACCTTAGCCGACAGACATACAGCCTTTGCCGTGAAGTCGAAGCTGAAGAGACAGTCGTTCAGAATGGTGTTCGGCTGGCAGATGATGATGTCGTTGCAGGAAGCCGTGGAATCCACCTTGTTTGCCTTCATCGCCACGCGCCCCGACTTCACCACTATAATAAGAAGAAAGTCGAGCTTTATGGTCTGCAACTTCGAGAAGTTGCGCAAGTCATCAATTATAACAACATCATTGTCTGCATAGTCGACAAACTCACTATTTGTCAACTGATTGATGTCATTTGTGTCTATATTGTCGAATGTTGCCATATTGGGAATATTATTATTTATCGGCAAATTTAGCAATAAACTGCCGTATTTAGTAGCAGAACAGGCGAAATTTATGTCCTTTCAAGGAACAGATTCCGCGATAGGACATTTAGCATGCACATTTGGACACCTACGAGTGTTCCAATGGTAGTAATTTTGTCGTGCTAATAAAAAAGTAAGATAACACAATGAAGAAAAAAGTATTTATGCTTGGACTGCTGTCGCTTGCCGTTGCCAATGCACATGCCATCGGCAACTACTGGCCGCTCGACTCGTTGAGAGCCCGGGCTGTGAGCAACAACAAGACGCTTCTTATGGAAGAGCAGAACAAGGTGGCAGCACATTACACACACAAGTCTGCCACGACAAACTTCCTGCCCAAGATTTCTGCCACGGGGGCATATATGTATACCAGCCGTGAGCTGTCGCTGCTTAGCGATGAGCAGAAACACACATTATCCAATATAGGAACAGGTCTTTCGGCGTTGGTGCCCGACCTTGCCCCGATGAGTTCGCATCTCAATTCGGCTGGTCAGGGGCTGGTGGACGCCTTACACACCGACACACGCAACGCCGGCGTGGTGGCGGTGATACTCACACAACCTTTATATATGGGAGGTAAGATACGTGCGTATAACAAGATAACCGAATATGCCGAACTGGCTTCAGGAACGATGTATGACAAGACTCTGCAGGACATCATTGTGGAGGTGGACGATGCCTACTGGAACTTAGTGGCACTGCACAGCAAGAAGAAGCTTGCCGAAGGCTATAAGGCACTGGTGGAGAAACTGGAGAGCGATGTGGAGAAACTCGTGGAGGAAGGCATGGCTACGAAGGCAGACTTGCTGAGCGTGAAGGTGAAGGTGAACGAAGCGGGCGTGACGCTCATTCAGGTGAACAACGGCATTGAGCTGTCAAGAATGAATCTCTGCCGTATATGCGGACTGGACATGGACGAGCCTATAGACGTGGAAGACGACATGGACGACAAGGCGCAGACGGACGAAGCAATAGGAAACGCCGAACTTGCCAGCCGGGGCGCGGACAACCTGGTGGAGCAAGCCGAAAGCAACCGCAAGGAACTTCAGGCACTTGACCTTAAAAACAAGATATATGACGAGAAGATAAAGCTGGCGCGGGCGGAATATCTGCCTAAGCTGGCGCTGATGGGAGGATACATGGCAAGCAACCCTTCAGTCTTCAACAGTTTCGAGCGTAAGATGAAAGGAATGTGGAACGTCGGCGTGACGCTTAACGTGCCGATACTTATGTGGGGAGACCGCTCATACAAGGTGAAGGCGGCAAAGGCAGAAGCCTCGATGCACAGATATGAGACGGAAGAGGCGAGAGAGAAGATAGAGCTGCAAGTCAACCAGTGCAGGCAGAAGCTGCAGGAAAGCCTGGAGCGATATCAGACCACGGTACGCAGCGTGGACGAGGCGGAAGAAAACCTACGCTATGCCAATCATGGCATGAAGGAAGGAGTGGTGACGCTGAGCAACGTGATGGAGGCACAGACAGCATGGCTGAAGGCAAAGTCAGAATGGGTGAACGCCCAGGTGGACGTACGCCTTGCCAGCCTGTATCTGAGAAAGGCCATCGGCGACATCAACACACAAATATAAAAGACACAATACCCTCACATATATAAGAATCGTTTAATAAGAAAACATACAGAAATGAAAAAGAACAAGATTTTCACCAACATACTGGCATTGGCTCTGGTGCTGATTGCCGTAATCGTAGTGGTCATCACTGTGGGACTGTTCCACACCGGTCAGGAGGAAACGCTCGAAGGACAGGCAGAAACCACCGACTATCGTCTGTCGTCAAAAGTGCCGGCACGTGTGCTGGAGATAAGAGTGAAGGAAGGCGACTTCGTCCACAAAGGCGACACGCTCGTCGTGCTTGAGGCACCGGACGTGGAGGCAAAGCTGTCACAGGCCAATGCCGCATACGATGCCGCCAAAGCCATGGAAGAGAAAGCACATAACGGTGCACGTCAGGAAGACATACAGGCTGCCTACGAGATGTGGCAGAAGGCGAAAGCTGCCGTGGAGGTGACGGAGAAGACCTACAACCGTGTGGAGCGTCTCTTCGAAAGCGGAGTGATGGCAGAGCAGAAGCGCGACGAGGCAAAGGCACAGTTCGACGCTGCCGTGGCCACAGAAAAGGCTGCCAAAGCCAAGTATGACATGGCTGTGAACGGAGCGCGAAAAGAAGACAAGAGCATGGCGCAGGCGCAGGCAGAACGCGCAAAGGGAGCCATCGCCGAAGTGAGCTCATACATCAACGAGACCGTACTGACAGCCACTGCCGACGGACAGATAACAGAGATATTCCCCGAAGTGGGCGAGCTTGTCGGCACGGGCGCTCCCATCATGAACGTATCGGTGGTAAGCGACGTGTGGTTCACCTTCAACATTCGTGAGGACAAGCTGAAGGGATATGCCATCGGCACCCAGGCAGAGGTGTATGTGCCTGCCGTGGACAAGACCATCCCCGTGCGCATCACGCTGATGAAGGACGTAGGATCCTTTGCCGTATGGAAAGCCACAAAGGCTCTTGACGACCTCGACCTCAAGACCTTCGAGGTGCAGGCGCATCCGTTGAAGCCGACGGACGGCGTATTGTCAGGTATGTCGGCTGTACTGAGAATGCCCGAACCAGCTAAGAACACCAGCAAATAAAAAACCAAGCATCATGAACATCACAAGCAAGACAATCAGAAGGCTCGCCATGATAGGCCGAAGGGAGCTGAAGATGTATTCGCATCGCCCGCTCTTCCTCTTCTGCATGATCATTGCGCCGCTGTTCTGTCTTATATACCTTACCTCTCTGATGGGCGAAGGCTTGCCTACAAAGCTGCCGGCGGCAATGGTGGACGAGGACAACACACACATCACGCACACCATCACCCGCATACTCGGGTCGATGGAGGAGGTGAAGCTCGTCCGTCACTACTCCAGCTTCGGCGAGGCAAGAAAGGCTATGCAGCGAGGCGAAATATACGGATTCTTCTATCTGCCGAAGAAAACCACCGAGAAGGCACTGGCAAGCCGCCAGCCGCGCATATCGTTCTATACCAACGAATGTTATTACGTGCCGGGCAACCTGCTGATGCGCGACATGCGCTACGCTTCCGAACTCACAGGACTGGCACTGACCCGTGAGAAGCTCTACGCCCACGGCATGACGGAACGACAGGCAATGGGCGTCATACAGCCCATCAAGGTGGAGACGCACCCGCTTAACAATCCATATCTCGACTATTCGGTGTATCTCAACAACATGCTCATCCCCGGCATCTTCATCCTGCTGGTGATGCTGTCAGCGGCTTACACCATTGGCATAGAATGGAAACGTGATACGCAGCTCGTGCTTTATCGCATTTCGGGCAAGTCGCCGTTTACGGCACTCGTGGGCAAGCTGCTGCCGCAGACGCTCGTGTTCTGGCTTATAGCCATCCTCTATGCCGTCTGCTTCTACCGCTACCTGCAGTTCCCCTGCAACAGCGGCATACTGCCGATGATACTCATCGGAATGCTTACGGTGTTGGGAGCGCAGGGGCTTGCCGCCTTCATCTTCGGCGTATGCGGACAGATGCGTCTGTCGATGTGTCTCTGCTCGCTTTGGGGCATATTGTCGTTCTCGCTCGCAGGCTTCACATTCCCCGTGACGGCAATGGACGGCATACTGCAGAAGCTGTCTGTGCTCTTCCCGCTGCGCCATTACTATCTGCTATACGTCAATCAGGCTCTCAACGGATACAGCATCGTGTACGCTTGGCACAGCTTGCTGGCAATGGTGATATTCGCAATGTTGCCGCTGCTCACGCTCCGCCACTATCACAGTCTGTTCCTCAACCATAAATATGTACCATAATGAAAAGAACGCTCATTAACATTATTCAGATATGGATGACGGAGATGAAGGAAATCCTGCGCGACAAGGGCATAATGATTTTCATCATTTTCGTACCGCTATGCTACCCGCTGCTCTATTCGTATGTATATACCAACGAGGTGGTGCGCGACGTACCGTTTGCGGTGATTGACGACTGCAACAGCACGATGAGCCGGGAGTTTGTCCGTAAGATGGACGCCACACCCGACGCAAGGCTCGTGGCACGATGCAATGACGTGGCAGAGGCGCAACAGTTGCTGAAGGAAAGCAAGATATACGGAGTGCTGCGCATTCCCAAGACATTCAGTCACGACATCTGGTGCGGCGAGCAGACCACCGTGGGACTATACTGCAGCATGAGCTCGCTGCTCTACTATAAGGCGCTGCTTCTGGCTGCCAACAACGTATCGCTGGATATGAACCGCGACATAAAAGTGGAGAAATACCTGCACCCTTCAACACGCGAAGACGAAGAAATATCGCGTATGCCTATAGAGTATGACTACGTCAGCCTGTATAATCCGCAAAGCGGTTTCGCGGCATTCCTCATTCCGCCCGTACTGATGCTCATCATTCAGCAGACGCTGTTTCTGGGCATAGGCATGTCGATGGGCAACCAACGCGAGAAGTGTCTGGCACACATGCTGCCCAAACGCAAGTGGTATAGGCGCCCGTTCGACATCGTTATGGGTAAGACCATATTCTACTTTGTGCTCTATCTGCTCATGGCAATATACATGTATACCGCCGTGACAAAATGGTTCGGACTGCCTAATCTCGGCGACTACTGGGTGTTCCTGCGGTTTATCATCCCGTACATCCTGGCATGCATATTCATGGCAATGGTGCTGTCGGTGCTGGTATACAGAAGGGAGGACTGCATCATGCTGTTCGTCTTCCTCTCCGTGCCGCTGCTCTTCATGTCGGGCATCTCTTGGCCGGGATCGGAAATACCAGTGTTCTGGAAATACGTGTCATGGCTGTTCCCCTCCACGTTCGGCATGAACGGCTACTTACGCATCATGGGCAACGGTGCTTCCATAGCGGACGTGCATCATGAGTATGTCGGTCTGTGGTGTCAGGTGGTGGTATACGCCACGCTGGCATGCGTCATGTACGGCTTGCGTCTGAAAGCCATCGTAAAGAGATTGTCATCTGCGGATACACGCATGAAAATCTATAAAGATAAATAAACAACAAAAAACAGGATTATGAGACACGAAATTGGAACAAACGCCGGTATTATCTGGCAGACAATAGCGGCAAAAAACGGAAGGATTACCTTCAAAGAATTGCTGGAGACCACAGGTCTGACCGAGTCTCAGGCATTGCTATCGCTCGGATGGTTAGAGCGTGAGGACAAAGTGTCATTGCATGGCGAAAACGGAACGATAGAAGCAGTGACGTTGTATCAGGAGAGATATTTTTAGTATTCATACCTTTTTACTTGGATGTGTTCCACCAGCCCTGATTTGTAATTCCAGCAATACAGAGGTTGGTGGAACTTTCTTTTTGCCTTGATTCCTAAAAAACGAATCCGGCATTTATATACACTCCGACTTTTTTCCCAAGATTTGAATAGTTGGTCTGTAGGCTTATCGGACCGAAGACAAAGTCGAACGATGCCCTGAGGGCACATCCCCACATGTCGTCACCACTGAAAATGCGAGATGTACGATGCGACTGCTTGCCGTATTCGCCCAAGGCTGCTACATAAAACTTCTTCTTCAGACGATAGCGCAGCCCCAGTTGGGCTGTCATCACGTTACGTTCGAGCAGATGGGTGTGCTGCGCGGTCTCCCAAGCCATCTGCCATGGCAGATAGACGGCATCCGAATTGCCTCCGGCACAGTTCTGATATATGGCTGGAACATTGTCGCCAAAGAGGAAGCGGCCCTTGAGTTTGGGAATCAGATAGAACCGTGATGAGAGGCGCAAGGCGCATTCGGCATGCAGAGCCACATCACCGAAGGGCTTGCCGTCGTCATAGTTTATGCCGTCATCGGTATGCACGGTGCCTTGTATATGCACCCTTCCGCCACGCGAAGGGAAGTAACGGCGGTCGTATGTATCCATCGCAAACGACACGAAGTAGTTGAGGAAGTGGTCGGACGAGCGTTTGATACGACTGCCATCCACTCCATACAAGTCGGAATGATAATGAAAATAATCGAACTGTGCGCCTGCCTTAAGGCGGAAATTGCCTAAGTCGCGGGTGTAGAACCCAGCCAACGAGTGCGACAGAAACTCCAGAGCATCCAGCTTGTGCTTGTCGGCATAGAGGTCGAAGTCGTGACGACCCAGACGATACGAGAATCCTATCTTGGCTCCGAACAGATGTCCGTAGGCATAGCTTATGTCCAGATAGGGATTGCGCGATATGCGTCCGGTGAGGGCATAGTGGTGCTTAGTGGCAAACTGCTGGTTGTTTGAAATATTGGCAATGACACTTGCCAGGTCCTCGGTGTCAAACCTTGCGCCGATGTTCAGCCGACTGTTAGCACGAGGTTCGAGCATAAACACAAGATCGTAAGGCTCGTCGTTGGTCAGCCTGTACTCCACCCGTGAGAAGATGTTCAATCCCTGCAGCATGGCAAGCGTACGGTCAATGTCGTCTGTATTGACACTTGAATGCTCCTGCAGCACAATCTTCTTTCTTATCCACTCCTTCTCGTCGCCGTCAATGCCCTCTATACGTATGTTGGCTATAGGATAGGCTTCGGCATGCGACGGCTTCTGCCGCCTGATTCGCCCAGATACTGAATTAGGCTCACTTCCATATATACTGTCACGCAGCGCCATCAGTTCGCCCCATTGTCTGCGTGCTGCCTGCTCGCCACGCTGCACCATGGTGTCAATGGCTTCCGACTGGAAACTGGCTGGAGTATACCCCTTCAATGGGGGATTGATGTACACGTCAGCTTCGGTCTTGTTTTTACGGTATTTTGTCTGCCCCATGATGCCAATAAGCTGGTCGACAACCGACGAAGCCGACTTCAAGTCGTCCTTCTTCTTCCAACCGGTGCTCAAATCGACGCATATCACTACATCAGCACCCATATTCCTCGCCACATCAACGGGCAGATTGTTGAGTGCCCCACCGTCAACAAGCATCATGCCATTCCACTCCACCGGAGCAAACACACCGGGTATAGACATGGTGGCACGCATAGCCAGCGGCAGCGAACCCGACGACAATACCACCTCCTTGCCTTCCACCAAGTCCACCGCAACGCATCGATAGGGAATGGGAAGCGTGGAGAAATCGTCGACATGATGATAGCCCACAGTAAGCTTGGAGAACAGATTCACCAGATTCTGACCGCGCACATAGCCCGTAGGCAACGACACCTTGCGCTCCTTTGAGAGCGGAAGATTAACCATGTATTTCTCCTTCTCGTCTTTTGAAAGAAACGATTCCGACTCGCGCTTCACCTGGTCGCTCAGCAGGAAGAGCCAGTTCTGATGGCGAAACAGACTGTCGATATCGGCAGCAGCATAGCCTATGGAGTACAGTCCGCCCACAATGCCGCCTATGCTGGTACCGACGATATAGTCAATGGGGATGTCTGCCTCCTCCAACACCTTCAGCACACCTACCTCGGCAGCACCTTTGGCACCGCCTCCGCCCAATACCAGTCCAACCTTCTTACGGACAGGCTGGGCTTCAACGTTGACATTGCCAAGCAAGCAGCATAGCAAGAACAACATACCAAATACTTTTCTTCTATATAACGCCATGTTTTCTCTCTTTATTTATATAGGATGCTAAATTACAGCAAATTAGTAAAAAAGGGCAACTTTTTATCAGAAAATAATGTAACATTGCGGAACTATTTGTTCGGTTTAACATTAATTTTGTTCGTCATTCCGAATTCTATTGCTAACTTTACCGTCTGAATCGAAAACAAAAAATTATCCGGATAAAGATGACAAAGGAACATAGCGCTACACAATCCCCGCAATCGCCCACCGGCCTCGTCCTTGAAGGAGGCGGCTTTAGAGCGATGTTCACAAGCGGAGTACTGGACGTATTCATGCAGAACGACATCAGATTTGATGCCGCTGTCGGCGTTTCGGCTGGCGTGCTGTTCGGCTGCAACTACAAGTCGAACCAACCTGGCAGAGCCTTAAGATACAACATAAGATTCAAGGACAATCCGGAATATATGAGCTGGAAGTCGCTGTTCAGAACCGGCAATTACGTCAACGAGCACTTCTCCTACCACCTGCTGCCGCACGTTTACGACCCGATGGACTTCGATGCATACAGAGAGAACCCGATGAGATTCTACGCCGTGTGTACGGACATAGAAGAAGGCTGTCCGGTATATCATGAGATTGACGATGCTGACGGCATCGGACTGAGATGGATGCAGGCTTCGGCTTCCATGCCGGTGTTCGCGAAGCCGGTGGAGATAGACGGTCGGCATTACCTGGACGGAGGCATAACGGACAGCATTCCGTTGAAGTTCATTCAAGGAAAAGGCTACAGAAAGAATGTCGTAATCCTTACCCAGCCGTTAGACTTCAAGAAGAAAAAGGCGCATGTAGGGCTCGCCATGAAGATGTTTCTGAAGCAATATCCCAAGGTGGCGCAGCTGATGGCAAGGCGACATATTATGTATAACGACGAACTGGACTACATCCACTCTGAACTTCAGAAAGGTGACACCTTCCTCATCTGTCCCGACGAAAAGCTCAACATCGGCAGACTCAGCCTCAAGGAGGACAAGTTGAGAAGGGTGTACGAAGCAGGAGTGGAAAAAGCCATGTCGCTCCTTCCGCAAATCAGGGAGTTTATAGAATGATTCCCAACAGTGGTATAGGAAGTACGGCTTCAAGCCGTACCTCCTACCGCTAAACTGCAATTTATATATCAACAACTGACAATCCACAGCCAACTGAGGAAACGCCCCATCCTTCATGATGGAACTTACCGGAACAGGCGATTTCGCTTATCGAAGAAAAGACGGTGTGTTTGCGGTACAATATGCCCTCCGAGTATTATTAGTTATCTTACACACCTGACGTACTTTATCCGGATTCTTACCCGTCAATGCTGAGAATGGCATTATAGCTAATATGAACGTGAATGGCAATCAACTTTTCAAACCAAAATCTATAATTTCAGTTGTACGCCTTTTAATATTTATTAGGATTCTGATTTACAGATTGGTCAGACTTACTTGACCTCTTCGAAATGCAAATCGTTATTAAACAAGCCATCTGCGTGAACGTGCTACAAATGTGCTGCAATTATGGAAATAAGCAACGATAAGCAAACACGCACTCAACTACCTTATTTAGTGTTTGCTGAATAAGTCACAATTATTTGATAAACAGCGATTTATATCGCTTTATATTTGGTTGTTTAACGTAAAATTAGTACCTTTATAGTGTTAAATCATAAGTGAGATGAAGTATACTTCACATTTAAAACAGTTATCGGTCGATATGTTCCGTTCATCTTTTGATGATTTGGACAAGAATAATCGCTGGGTAAAACTCGGCGATAGTCCTCCGTGGACAGAACTTGAGAATATATACAACTCCAGACTTGACAATAAAGTCAAAGGTGCAGGTAATAAGCCGGCCCGCATGATCATCGGTGCATGTCTCATCAAGCATAAGTTTTGTCTTTCTGACGAAGAGACCATCTCGATGATTCAGGAGAATCCATACATGCAGTATCTGCTTTCTATGTTAAAATCCAAATGTTTTGACCATTATTTTTAATTTATGCT
>ERZ1026888.1292-NODE-1292-length-11158-cov-5.195623_pt1 | contig 11158 bp, 20 predicted proteins | sample MGYA00380174_ERZ1026888 | MGnify/ENA primary metagenome ERZ1026888 (study PRJEB33269, sample SAMEA4719810) | human gut metagenome | biome: human-associated habitat; feature: organic feature; material: feces | place: Cameroon | collected 2013-10 ...
CTCCTAACCTCCACCATTTTTAAATTAGCGATTCCGATTAATGATTGGAACGCTTTTTTTATTATTATTGTTAGGTTTTCGCCGTCGTAATAAAAGTTCGAACAAATCATATTAACAAAATTACGTTTTTCTTCAAAAGAAGCCCCTTTGTAAATATTGACGGCATTTCCCATAAGTTCGAACAAGCGAACGGAATAATGTAAAATGTCAAAACCCGTTTTGTGGTAACTTTGCATGCGTATTGTTAAATCGTCAATGTAAGTTTCGATTTCTTTACTTTTTTTGTTGTAGATTTCTTCAGAGCATGCACCTGATATAAACAAATCAAGTAATCGATTCAATTTTTGTTTTTCTTTTTTGATTTGGTTTTCAACTTTTTCAATTCTTGACTCGTTATCGCCGTATTTGTTTTCGTACTCTTGAATTAAACATTTTTTTGCAAGTTCTAAATGTTCTGCAGGCATTTTGAATTGCTCAAGAACTTCGAGAATCTTTGCTTCGATTTTTTCCTCTCTGATGTAACTTGCTTTTTTACAATTTCCTCCACGATTACCCGTACAATGATAATAAACGTAACGTCCTTTTTTGAGTTCAGCCGTAAAAGTACAACCACATTTTTTACATTTAATCATATTTGAATACAGGAACTCTCGTTGCGTTGGTTTAAAGTTGGTATGTTCGGCGATAATTCGTTGACAAGTTGCGTAAATATCACGACTCACGATTGGGTCGTGTTTTGCGTTATAATAACGCTTGCCTTTAAAAATAAAATCGCCAATATAAATCGGGTTATTTAAAATATCCTCAATATTAGAACGTCCAACTTTAACGCTCGGCGAGATTTGAAAACCCTCCTCTCGAAGTTGTTTTGCTAATGATGTATAAGAATATAAACCCGTAGCATATAACTCAAAAACTCGTTTGATTAACGGGGCTTTGTCGGGATTGATTTGTAAATAAGCCCTTTTTAAGTTCGGTTTTCTCATATACCCAACGGGAGGACGTTCGGGATAATAGCCTTGTTCGGCTTTTTCTCTTAATTTTGTCGATACATCAACCGACAAGTTTCTTGGATAAAAATTAGCCATACAATTCGCTATTTCAAAAATCATATAATCGGTTGGACGTGAGTTTTTATTAAGAACTAACCCGTCTTGAATAAGATGTATGTTAAATCCTAAATATTCAGCCATATAAACAAGTTGAGCCGAGTCAACGCCGTTTCGAGAAGCACGGTCATTTTTTAAGAAAATAATATGGCTTATTTTTCTTTTTGTCGCAAAATTAATCATTTCATTAAACAATGGTCGTCCAGGCTTTTTTGCCGTGTGAGATTCCGAGAAAACCTCCACGACGTTTAAGCCTATTTTTTTTGCGTATTCTTGACCTTGTTTCGATTGGAAGTCCAAAGAAAAGCCCGTTTTCTTTTGCTCGTCGCTTGAAACTCTCGTGTAAATAATGGCATTATTGTTCATTTTGCCCTCGCTTTTCGTTTTGCAATTCGGCTTGTTGTTTAAGTTCTTCAATTTGTTTTTTAAAATGTCCAATATAATAGCATTGTGGCTCGGGGTTTTGTTTATAAACTTCGTATTTGTCGGCGTTATATTTTATGTATAAAACTCGGGTTGTTGCCGTAAAAATCAAAAGCAGGCATGCTAATGTAAATTTAAAAAACAATCCAACAAACCCAATTAAAAACAATAAAGTAAACATCGATAAATAAAACTCGAAAAACTCTTGCTCGGGGGTTTTTGTTATCATTTTTGGTTCGGTTTTTTGCTGCTCTTTTTCTTCGATATATTCATTTTGAACGACCAACTCCTCGTTTGAGGTTTGGTCGTTTTTTATTGCTTTGTTTTGGTTTATGGATTTACGATAGTAAATACCACCACGCCCAGCGTTTAACTGAATACTTTTTTTGTTAAATGACAAACGACAACCTTTAACCCCAATCGAGAACCCAAGCCCTGATTTGGATAAGTTCAACTTCAACAATCCTAAATTTTTTGATTTGCGAATAAAAAATCCCATTAAAAACTCCTTTTTAATGTAATACTGATTCCAACAAATTAACATCACGGCAAGAGTGAAAATCATCGTTTATTATGTGTTGTATTTCGTGGTCGAAAGTTTCTTTGTTGCTGCAATAATCCAAGTTAATATTTAAAACAACCGTGTAATAATCATCGACCGAATCATACATAATAAAACCTTTAACCTTATTAGGCAAAGACTCATAAATAACGTTATAATTATCCATAAAATTCCTATCTTTTAGTAGAACGTAATCTTTCAGCGATTTCAACAATAGCCCTCAAATCTTCGGGGCTTAAATTTTTGCTTGCATCGAATAATATTCTTAAATCTTTGTTTTCATAAAGTTTTTGAGCAATTTCGGCAGTTTCTTCGTTTATATAATACGGTTGTATATCGTCGCCTTGTAAGTCGTCAATAGTACAATCAAAGGCTTTGGCGATTGCTCTTAACGTTTTTAGGGTTGGGGCTTTAACACTACCCGAAGCAATACGGCTAATTGTTCCAACAGGGAGTCCAGTTGCTTCGGCGAGGGTTTCGTTTGTGAAGCCTTTTAATTTTTTGTAGTAAATCATTTTCATAGATAAATCGTTTTCCATTTTTAACCTCACTTTTTGAGAAATATTAAAACATATTAAGTTATGTTTTTCAATCCTCTAATTAGTTTATAAGTACATTCGGGTATTTTTAAAATATATGCAATATGTATTTTTAAATACATGCTTGACATAAAAAGCAAATGAGTTTAATATTTATTCCATACGAAGATGTACTTATTAACACATTGTAAATTTATTTAAAGATTATTGAATGTGTTAAATGAAACGTAAAGGAGTAAAAAATGCGTTTTACCAATTTATTAACAGAAATGGCGAGAAAAAACATTACACAAAAACAAATCGCTCAAGCGTTAGGAATTGAACCGACAACGCTATCAAAGAAAATCAATTTTAAAACCGATTTTACTTTGCCCGAAATTAAAATAATTCGAGATTTTATTAATCCCGAATTAAAACTTGAGTTTTTATTTGCAATCGAGGAGTAAAAATGGCTAAAGAAATCGGCTTAATTATTGAATTTGACAATGTGGAGTATTCCGACGAGGAACGGAATCGACTTTGGGGACAAATGTTGTTATGTATGTGCGAAATGGCACACAATCAAGGAGTAAAGTATGGACAAGAAAAAAACAAAAAAATCGTTGCTTAAAAGATTTTTGGACTTTATCGACAAAAAAAGAAAACAAGAACAAGAATGGTATTCAATACAATGTTTGATTTTGTTTAGAGCGACTTATTTTTGGTATCTTAACCGAATCTTAAAAAGGGATAGTTTGAGGGTCGATTTACCCGATTTTTATTATCAAATGGGCTGGGTTATTAAGCCCGAAGCGTTGTACTTAACTCGTCTTGCTATGGCTCACGCAAAGCAACAAGGCTCAAGACACATCAACCAAAGTTTTAAGCGTTTGATGATGAGTTAGAAATTTAAAAGAAAAAGGATTTTAAAAAAATGGACATTGAAGAAAATAAGAGCGTTGCGAACGGCAGCGTTAAAAGACATCGCAAAAATACAAATTTTACGATATTGTCGAACGATTGCGTTTTTGACAAACCTCCTTTAAGTCTTGAAGCAAAAGGCTTATTGTGGCAAATGTTCTCACTTCCCGACGATTGGAATCATAGTATTGCAGGTTATAGAAAACTTTGTGGAGTGGGTGAACGCAAAATTAAAAATATTTTCCGAGAACTTAAAGAACGTGGTTATTTGATAATCGAAAAAATATCGCCAAAATTATCGGGAACGGGGCGTTTTGCTTATATTTATCACATTTTTGACGAAAAGCAAGATATTAAAAAACAAGGGGTACAAAATGAACCTTTAGAAAAACAAGAGGATGCTTTTGTACCGTTAGAAATTCAACCCCTACAAATTCAACCCGTACAAAATGCACCTTTAAATAAAAGACTAAATAATAAAGAACTAAAAACTAAAGATTCTAAAACTAAAAAAGAAGAACTTAAAAGTTCTTTTGGTGAGTTTAAAAATGTTTTTTTAACACAAAAAGAACAATCAAAGTTAATTGATATTTACGGCAGCAAATTTAACGAAGCCGTCGAAGTTCTCGGTTCTTACAAAGAATCTAAAGGGAAAAAATATAAATCAGACTATGCCGTTTTAGGTGAACATAATTGGGTATTTAAAAAGATTTTTCCTAACGGAAAACCACAAAATCAAACAAGCCAACTCGTTCAAGGTGGCAAATATGCGAAATGTTATGAAACGGGGGTTTGTTAATGGATTTAATCAATAAAACATTTAAAACATTCAAAGATTTAATTGTTTTGAAATTCGGCGAGCGTGTAATTGACGGCAAGTGCAAATTTTGTAACCGAGAAATCGGCAAAGAGTTTTGTTCTTGTATTGGCTCGGAGCAAATAAACAAATATTGTCGCAAGGCTCAAAAGTTTATCGACGGTATTTGTTGGGTTGTCGATGTTTGCGACGGCGATGTAATGGACATTAAGAGAAAAAGTGTTAAGACTCCTCCTAACTTCGCAGGCATGCAATTTGCTGATTATAAGGTAACAAGCCCGAGTCAAAAAAACGCTTTGCAACAAGTTAAAAAATACGGCGTTGAAGCGTTTGAGAATTATTTATTCGGTAAAAATCTTTTTTTAATCGGTAATTATGGCACAGGAAAAACAATGTTGATGTCAATTCTTGCAAGATATATCGCAAGTGAAATGTTGGCAAAAGTTTCGTTTATTAACGCCGTTGATTTGATGAACGAAATAAAAGATGCGTTCAACCCAAGCACAAGCAAAACGGCTCTCGGTGTTATTGACGATTATAAAAAATCACATTTTTTGTTCCTGGACGACATCGATAAAATTAACCCGACCGAATATATTAAAGAATTGCTTTATTCGATTGTTAATTACAGAACCGAACACGAGTTGCCAACAATTACATCGGCAAATCATAACCTCGAAGAGTTGGAGGGTTTATTTGGTGAAGCAACGGTTTCGAGATTGGCAAATAAAGACAAAACCGTTATTGTTCAATTCCAACATCAAAATTGGAGGGTTGAATAATGGTTAAAAACGAGGTTTTAAACATCAATCCCGATGATTCGGATAAAATCGATTTTGAAACAAAGGTTATTATCGACGGACGAGAATATTGGCGTTCACCTGCTCAATATTTGGCAAACTACATCGTAAAACAACAATACGACGGCTTCCGTTATTCGGTCGAATATGAGTTTTCTTCAGCAAAACTCTTTATTGAGATTTTAAAAAGACCAGGTTCATTTTTTGAGAGTGAACTTTGGAGCGAAAAACGTTGTTTGGGTGTGCTACTTTTTGATATTGAAAAAAATCGAATCACCTTGAGAAAAACAATGGTTGACGTTGACAAACACGAGTTCCATAAAGACGAAAAAAGGCAAATAGACGAATGTTTTGGCGTACAATATGACATTTTTCGTTATTTGCGAGATACGGATTTAATCGAAATCCACGCTATCGAGCGAAAAGTTCGTCATAAAGAAAAACTCGTTTATATTATCTCAAAATTAAAAGCCGTACGGTCGGGACGTTTCTTACATTTTAAGGGCTATGGAATACAGTTTTTTATTCCAAAATCGGCGTTTAAATGTTTCAGCAAAGGCAAAGTAAAAGAGAAAAAGAAAAGAGTAAAGGAGAAAAAATAAAATGAATATTTTTGAAAAAATAAGAAATTGCGAACGAATTGAGGATTGCGAGTTTAATAGTTGCAACGAATCACCAATCGAACTATTCAGAACTTACGAGAGCGTAATTCGTGAACTTAAAGCAAACAACGACCAAGCCGTTACTCAATATAACGAGGTTGTTAAGCAAAATAAAAATCTGCAGAGCGAAATTAAAACTCTTAAAGAACAACCATTTTTCCCATACAAATTAAACTCGGGAAACAATATGGACTTCGGCGAGTTTATTTTAATCTCGCATGCTTGGTTTACGATTTCAAACTTATCCGAACAACTTGGAATTATTGAAGTTGAATGGAAAGCGACAGGCAATCGCAAAATGTATCTCGGCAAAGGTGATTCCAACGGAGTAAACTTTAGAACCGATGTTTTAAGTATCGCTAAACACGGGCAAAAGTTGAGAGGTTAAAAATGAAACTTGATATTGTTACAAGTTTATTTGACGGAATCAGTTGTGGACAATACTCGCTCAAAAGTCTTGGTTTTGAGATTGGTGAATATTACGCATGCGAAATCAAAAAAGAAGCGATTGATGTTACAATGAGCAATTTCCCGAACACGATTCAACTCGGGGACGTTCGCAAAGTTGATTTCAAAACCCGAATCGGGGGGGGGTGTGTAACTTGCTAATAGGAGGAAGCCCTTGTCAAGATTTGAGCCAAGCACATTCCCAACGATTGGGGCTTAAAGGAAATAAAAGTTCTTTGTTTTGGGAGTATGTGCGAGCGTTAGACGAATTACAACCCAATTATTTCTTACTTGAAAACGTTGAAATGCCGTTAGAGGATTACGAAACAATATCAAGAACGCTCGGTTGTTATCCCGTTAATATTAACTCAAGTCTTGTATCGGCACAAATGAGAAATCGTTATTATTGGACAAACATCGGTTTTAAAAATTATAACCTTTTTGGATTTCCGACTTGTGCGATTCCACAACCACTCGACCAAAAAATCTATTTGCAAAGTATTTTAACAAGTGGATTTGCTGATAGATTAAAGGCGAGATGTTTGTTAGAGAGTGACTCAAGACCTTTAAAAAATATCGACCGAATGTTACATCGCTATTTTTCGACGGGTTTTACAACTCTTGTTTTTGAAGAAAAAGACAACAAACGCTCGGCAAGATACTTAAATCAAACCGAATTAGAACGATGTCAAACGTTGCCCGACGGTTACACGAGGGTTCTCGACAGGAATCGGGCAGCAGGAGTAATCGGCGATGCTTGGACGGTTGAAGTTATAAAACACATATTTAAGTTTATGGAGGATTAAAAATGGCAAAAAATAAAAACAAAGGTAAGAAAATAAAAAACTTTTACGATGAGGTTTTTGGCGAATATTCCGATTTTTGCGAGAAGTGTTGTGCAAAAGGCAAATGTAACGGCTCTTGCTGCTATGAGCAAATAAAGGAAAAGTTCGAGGTTGATTTGGGGTTTTGGGATATAAACGGCGTTTATCACGAACAAAAAGAAGTTATTAGCGAAAGAGATATTTAAGGAGGATTTTATGGCAAAGATAGTTTTTATTATGACGGCAATTTGTTTAGGACTTGGTTTTACCAACATTATTTTATGGTTAGGATTTCAAACTTACAAAATTATAACTTTTTGGAGTTGGACGAGTGGTCGTGTTGTTGCAAGGGATAAATATTACGGCGATTTATCTCAAAGGTTTGAAATGAAGCACGAAAAACTCAAAAAGAAAACCGTCGAAGCGATTGAACATATTAGTTGCCCGACAATGCGACAAACTTTATTACAGGAACTAAAGACGGAGGGTTTGATTTAATGACAATTATTAAATTTATCGAATGGGTGAATCGCCCCAACAATTACGAACAAGCGATTAAATCTTGCGTTGATATGATAAATAAAATTTTTAAGGAGTTATAAAAATGGAAATAAATAACAATAAAAAAATGTTTTGCATTGATGATTTTATGAGGGAAGCAATTAAACAAATTGACGACTTGCAGTTAAGAAAATCGTGTTTATTAATAACTCAAGAGTTTTCAAGACGTGGAATTGCTGATTTGGACGATAAAGATTTTAAAGAAATCTTCTTGAATTATTTTGACATCAACCTATTAAGCGAATCTCAACTTTATGATTTGTTCGAGCGAGTTATCGATGCAATAAATAAGAAAAAGTCAGAACGCAACGAACAAACTCAAACTTCAGAGAGTAAAGAATTTTTAAAAATACAATTAGACCACGAGCGTTTTAGGGCTTCGGAGTTTGCAATTCAAGCAGGGCAAGTCGAAAAATCAAGAGAGTTTATTTATAAACAGTATTTAAAACTCGATAAAAAAGCCGATGAATGGCGAGATAAAGCAATAAAATTTGAATCAACTCTTGATGAGATAAGAAAAGACATCGACCAAGTTTGCGAAGCGTGTCTTGAAGAACAAAACGACGACGGCGAAAGCAGAGCATGCGACGAGTGTAATTTGGGCGTATATAAAGACATAATCAACGAAGCGAATGTTGGAAGTTGGATAAAAGCAGAGGAGGTTCAAAATGGCGAAATCAAAAAATAAAAAAAGTAAAGTTATAAAGGAACAGGCTCTTAATTTTAAAGAAATACGACACAATCTTTATTTTATGCACCATAAAGTTGATGTTATAATGAGTCGTTTTGACGATATTTCAAACTATAACACTCTTACACACGTTGTATCTTTTGCAGGTGGTGTTATTACAACGTTCTTCTTCTTTGGCGTACTAATGATTTTAAAGAAATGGGGATTATAATGGCTAAATATATAATTTGCGACATTGACGGGTGTTTGGTCGATACATCTTGGTTATGGGGTATAATTAACCAATTAAAAACCCGTTTTGACGGCGTTAATCCTTTTGAGATTTTCGACAAGAACGCCAATTTGAGTTTTTGTCGAGTTGATTCAATGTTGGTTATTTATTTAAAACAGTTATTAGAACGATTTTACGACGATAAATCCCCCGTGTTGCTGCTAATGACGGCTCGCTCGGAATCAATCCAAGACGAAACAATCGAGTTTATTTTGTCAAAATCAGATTTAAAAAATTTTCACGTTAGTTTTAGAGAATCGGGGGATATGTCAAACCCGAGCGAATCAAAGAGAAAACGTCTTGAACGCCTTTTGGAATGTGGACACGAAATCGTGCTTGCGATTGACGATGACTTGGAAAACTTAAAAATGTTTGAGGATTACGGAATCGAAACTTTACAATGGAAGTTCGGATTTGTTCCCCAAGTGTTAATCGAAAAACCCTCAACAATCTTTGGAGGCGTTTAAAATGGCAAGAGAAGAATTATTGTTTGATTGTAATTATAACAAACTACAAGGACAAAAGACGGCGACGTTGGTTGCGATGTTCCCCGATGTAACGGGCGAACAGTTGACGGCTCATTTACCTTTATTGGTTGAATATGATTGCCGTCGTCCCGACGGTTCGTTTTATCTGATCAATGACAAAGAAAATTATTTGTTATTGTTCTTTGTGGGCGAAAAAGGGGCTTTGTTCTCAACGTTGAGAAAAGCGACGGACGAAAATTATTGGTTATACAAAAATAACGTCGGTGCGACATTCGACATAAAAATCAAGGAGGATTAAATGGCAAAGGTAAAAAAAGAAACATTAACAAAAATAATAAAACATATTTTAAAAGACACTCCGACCGAAGTTATCGCAAGAAAAACAAATTGCACAATCGGGACGGTGAGGAACGTAATCGAGGAGTTAAGAAGTGAATATGGCGTTAAATCAAAAACAGGAGTCGCAACGGCTTATTTGTGTAAAGAATTAGTAAAAATAAGAAAAGAAATCGACAACTTGCTTGATTTGGTCGTAAAGGAGTAAACAATGAGTAAAATAGAATGGACGGATATAACTTGGAATCCGATTACGGGTTGCACACAATATAGCGAGGGTTGTCAAAATTGTTTCGCTATGAATATGCACAAAAGATTAACGGCTATGGGGGTTGAGAAATACTCCCAACCGTTTAACAAAGTTGTTTTTCATAAAGAAGCACTTTATCAACACAAGTTTTCAAGATTAGATAAAAAGGCGAAATTAATTTTTGTTAATTCTATGAGCGACACGTTTCATAAAGATATAACAGATTCGCAAATAAAAGAACTTTTGGACGAGTGCGAATGGAACGACCCCAATATATTTCAAATCCTTACAAAAAGAGCCGAACGAATTGTTAATTTTGAATATCCTTTTAACGTTTGGCTTGGCGTAACGGTTGAAACGGCAAAACATAAAGACCGTATCGAATATTTAAGACAAACAAACGCCCCCGTTAAATTTTTGAGTTGTGAACCTTTGTTGGAGGATTTGGGCGAACTTGATTTAATGGGAATTGATTGGGTGATTTGTGGTGGTGAATCGGGGCATAAGGCTCGACCAATGCACCCCGATTGGGTTCGCAATATTCAACGCCAATGCGAAAAACAAAACGTTCCATTCTTCTTTAAACAATGGGGCGAATTTACTCCCGTTAAAAGCAGTATTGAATATTTAGAACTTCCGAAAACTTATTGGATAGATTTTAACGGTCAAGTTACAACAGTTGAAAAAAGGATTCCGTCATTCTTACAATACAACAGAGTATCGGCTATGAAAAAAATCGGAAAAGCAAAATCGGGAGCGTTGCTCGACGGTAAAGAGTACAAGGAATTTCCAAAAGGTTACGAGGTGAAAAATGGCAAGATTTAAAAAATTAAAAAGAAAAGATTTTGTTTTGTTGTCCACTTGGGGCGATTTCATTATTACGCATATTGACGGCAATTTAAAAATACATAATAAATGGGAGTATGATAACGGGCTTTACATTGTGGACGGTTGGGAAACCGACCCGTCCACGTGGAAGCAAGTAAAAGAATTGCTCAAAAATAAAAAAGAGGAAAAGATTATTATTTTTATAAACAACGGGCGTTGTCCTCGTTGTGGTTGCAGATTAACCCCTCAAAATTATAAAAACGAAATAGAGAATAGTTTGGACATTTATTTTGAATATGATTTTTTCTATTGTAACGCATGCAAACAAAAACAAGTTCAAGACTTCGAGGAGTTTATGTTGAATTATGACGAACAGGAGGTTTAATGGTTAATAAAATAGATTTTTGGCAAAAAGTCGAAGTTACGCCGAACGATTTGGCGTTAGTAAGAAAATATTGTGGCGAAAATAAAGTTCCACTTGATAAAATAAAACTCGGTGAAACGTGGGAAATGCGTGTATTTGGTGGTTTTACGGAATTTAGATACACAATTAAAAAGATTGCCGAAAATAAGTTTTATTTTGATAATCTTAAAATATCAAAATATATTTTCAATAAAAAACTCTTTGATATAAGGGCTGTCTCTTATAC
>ERZ1026888.1299-NODE-1299-length-11130-cov-3.102844_pt1 | contig 11130 bp, 6 predicted proteins | sample MGYA00380174_ERZ1026888 | MGnify/ENA primary metagenome ERZ1026888 (study PRJEB33269, sample SAMEA4719810) | human gut metagenome | biome: human-associated habitat; feature: organic feature; material: feces | place: Cameroon | collected 2013-10 ...
GGCTTGATCGACTGGATTACCGACAGATAGATCGGGAAGAGCATGAACAGTCCGATAAGCACGAGCAGAATGAAGATCGCGATATCACCGCCGCGGGAGCCTCCCCACTTTTTTCTTTTCTTAATAATGCGCATCTTCCGTCCTCCTTAAGTATCGAGTATTCCTGCCATCGCCTTGCGGATAACGTTGTTAACGAGTATCATCACGATGAACAGCAGGAAGCAGATAGCGCAGGCGTAACCCATTTCGTAACGGACTGAACCGTAGTCGAATGCGTGGGTCATGATCGTGTGCGCTGCGTAGTCAGTAGACGGGAATGCGGTCAGGAATCTGCCGATATCACCAGCGGTGAAGGAAGATGTGATCTGCATTACAGCCGCGAACAGAAGCTGCGGGCCCATAGCGGGGATCGTGATATAGAGCAGTTCCTGGAAGCGGTTCTTGATACCCTCGATAGCGCCAGCCTCGTAGCCGGACTTATCAATGCCCTGGAAGCCTGCACGCAGAGAAAGGAAGCCTGCGCCAAGGGACATCCACATCTGTACGATGATTACGCACATGAGAATGTATCTTGCGTCGGTCAGCCACTGCTGAGGGCCGTTGATGAGACCAAGGCTGATGAGAACGGAGTTCAGGAAGCCGTAGGTATCGCCGGAGAAGATGAGCTGCCATGTTGCGTAGATGTTACCAGCAAGGGTCGGAGCATAGAAAATGTATGTAAATACAGTTTTCAGCGGGCCTGGCATCTCATTGATGAGCCAAGCCAGCAGGAAGCACGCGATGTAGCTGACCGGGCCGGTGATGATAGCGAATACAAGCGTATTCTGGATAGCAATAAGGAAAACGTCGTCCTGAAGGAACAGAGTATAGAAGTTGCTGAGTCCTACCCACTGCGGGAACTGAACCATGTTGAAGTTCGTGAAGCCTACAGGGAGGGAGATAACGACCGGTATACCTGTGAATATCAGGAACAAAAGGAAGTACGGGAGAGCGAGGATATATGCGCTGCCGTTCTTCTTCATTTCACGCATCGTATAACGGAACTTGCTGTCCTCGATATACTGCGATTTCTCTTTACCGAACAAGCTGATTCCTCCTATTTTTCTTATGGTACGGTATCCCTCCCGCTTTCGCGGGAAGGGTATTGACCTTAACCATTGTAGTAGCCGAGATCCTTCAGCTTTCTTACGATCTCAGAGTTGATGTCTCTGTTGTAGGAGCTGAGCTGATATCTCGGATTCTTCTGGTTGTTTACTACCGCTCTGAATGCGTTGTAAACGTTACGTGTAACTGCGTAGGAAGCCGGAATGATCGGAACTTCTCTCAGATTGTTCATCTGGTCGCTGATCTTAGCGTACTCAGAAGTAGACCAGTTCAGTCTGGAAAGCGCCTCGACGTTTGCGGTGTCGTAACGGCCCATCGGACCCATGATAGCCTCGATCGTCTTACCGTACTCTACCTGTACGTCGGTGGTGGTGAACCAGTCAATGAAGTTCCAAGCTGCGCCTACGTCCTTGCAGCTTGTGAAGATAACTGCACCGGAGGAACCGGAGTTTGCCGTGTAGTTGATCTTGTAGTTGCCGTTTTCGTCCTTGACCTTGTTGCCGTTCTCGTCGGTCACATAGGAACCCGGAACGTGTGCGAATGACCACAGACCCTTGATCTCAGGAGCCGCAACGCTGAGCTGGTTGTAGAATGCGTAGTTCTGGAGCAGCATCGGCATCTCACCGGTTCTGAATCGTGTGAATGCGTCGTAGGTCTGGTCGAAGTCGTAAACCGTGTAGAACTTAGTCCACTTGGTGAACGCCTCAACGGCAGCCTCTGTATCGAATGTTGTGGAAACGTACTGACCGCTTGCTTCGTCGAAGTTATAGAAATCCTGACCTGTCTGGAGCATCAGCAGTACGAACGTGTTACCTGCGTCGAATACCTGAGAAGAGATGTTGGACGGAAGGATCAGACCAACCTCAAGGTACTTTCTCTGGATATCAGGCAGCATGTTGATGAGGTCGTCCCATGTTGCGGGAGGCTCGGTGTAGCCCAGTTCCTCCAGTACGTCGGTACGGTAGAAGAGCATCGGGAAGTTCTCGGTGAGCGGGAGTCCGTAAACGCCGCCGTTGAACTCATAAAGAGTTGTAACGTCAGGTGTGAATCTGCTTACGACGGAATCGTATCCGGGCTGTTCCTTGAGGTTGACAAGCAGACCTCTGGAAGCGCAGACTACAGGGAAGTCGCCGCCGATGAACAGTGCGACCTCAGGACCCTTGCCGGCGAGAGTTGCCTCAAGAACGGCGCCCTGTACCAGCGAGATACTTACCTTGGTATCGCTGTTGGGGTTGTACTCGGAGCTTACCAGCTCATTAACAACAGTAGCCTGGTCACGGCCGAGGGAAACCCATACGTTCATCGTCTTTTCAACACCTGTGGAGTCAGACACGGAGGTGTAATCCTCGAAGAAGGAGCCGATGAACGCCTGGAAGCCGAATGCGAGAGCTGAGAAGAAGTTTGTGGAGCTGTCGCGGAAATTATCGTGCGTGGACTTTACCTCGATATAGTCGATCTCAAGCGGCTGGTCACGATAGTCTCTCATCCATGCGGAAACAGCGGAGATCTGATCCTTGATGGAAGAAAGCATCTGCGGGAGATCCTCGGGGTGGTCAATAGCCATCTGGAGGATAACCGCCATAGTCTGAAGCGTGGAAGCCTCGGAGCCCTGACCAGTGAGTGACTCGATACCTGCCTTCTCTGCGTAGAGAGTATCTACAGCAGTCTGGAGGAAGTCAAACAGACCGTCGATCTGATCCTCGAGGTAGTAGTCATTGTACTCGTCGGGGGAAGGACCGGTGATCATGAGGATACGTCTGTAGTAGTAGTTCATCTGGAAGATGAGGTCGTCAAGGCGCTCCATTACCGGACCGATGTCGCCCGGGATAGCCTCGAGTGCGATCTCGTTAGTACCCTTGTGGAGGTACAGATAGATGTACTCGCCGTTTTCGTCCTTGAGTTCAACAGTCTGCCAGTTGGGGTTGTACTGGACCCTGACATCGTCAAGCTCCTTGCAGGGAACAACGCCGTTAACGTAGACGCGGCGGTTGGAGAAGAATCCGCGCATCGTGCTCTGACGGCATCTGATCTGCATTTTGTAGTAACCGTCCTCAGGGATCTCTACCTGCCATGCGATGGTCTGGGTAGCCTGATCCCAGGTATCAGCGCCGACTGTGTTGTAGCGCTTGTTTACCGGGTGAGACGGGCTGACGGAGTAGTCAGTTCTGTCGTATGTAGGATACAGGGTCGAGGAAGTTGTGTAGTAAGTGTTCTCTGCCTCGATGTGACCTATATCCTCGCTGCTGCCGAATGCCGGAGTAGCGTCGATCTGCTCCTGTGTGGGCTTGATGTCCGCATAGCTGGGCAGCTCCTCGGTGTTGTAGAACTTCATGCTCTTGAGGTAGAAGTTTGTCTTTACACCTGTGAGCGAGATTTCATGCTCGCCCTCGGAAAGGTAGAAGAAGTACGGAGTATTGATAAGTCCGTCTTTATCCTTGATTGGGTATGTTACCCAGGTGTTGTACTCAACCTGGGGAGGACGCTTCTGGTTCTTCTTGCGTGCGTCCCAGCCGATCTGAGTTTCGTTCTGCCAGTAGCGGTCAAGCTCTACCAGCTTCACCTCGTCGAACGGATACTCTCCGTCGATCTTCATCTCGACCTCGATAGTGGTGTTGGTCGCGGTGATGGGGTGATAGAACATCTCGAGGTTGTACAGACCAGCGGTCTTAACGTCGAACTTCCATGTCAGGGTGCCTTCGCAGTCCACCCAGGCTACACACTTCTTTTCGCCGTCGTAGTCCTCGAGCTGAACATTGATGTCGTCGCTCTGCTCGAACTTTGTAACGTCAATGTTTACCTCTTCCATCGGCTTTGCAGCGTCCGGATATCTTGCTATGTACTTTCTGTACGCGTTTTTGTTGCTGACAATGCTCAGGCTGTCCGCGTTAACGGTCGTGGAGGACGATGAGTCTGCACTCTCCTCCGCAGCAGCGCCGGGCGCCAGCTGGACCTGTACGAGAGTCGCCGCCATTACGGCTGACATGAACAATGAAGTGACTCTCTTCAGTCTGGCTTTTCGCTCTTTTGCCACAGTGAAATCCACCTTTCCTAAATACTGCTTTGCAGCATATCGGGTTCTCCCTCCCGATTATTTACTAGCCTTGTCCGCGATGCCGCGCGGGTAAATGGAGATCTTGCCTTCCTCAAGCTCGACGCGGACTTTGTCGCCGCCCCGCAGCCCGAGTTCCTCAAGGTACTCCTTGGGGATCTGAAGCCGCCCTGCCCTGTCAAGCACGGTGAGTTCCTCGTGTGAGGTCTCCTCCTGCTCGTTCAGCTCGCCGAACGACTTTGCAATGCCCGACTTCCGCACAAGTTCGGTAGATGTCTTTCCGTCCCGGATCGCCACCACGCGGTCTATCTGTGCTGAAAGCTTTGTGTCGTGCGTTACAATTATAATAGTAACGCCCATTGCCCTGTTAAGTTCTCTGAACACGTCCAGTATCAGTTTCGACGTCGCCGTGTCGACTGAACCGGTCGGTTCGTCCGCAAGCAGAAGCTTCGGGTTATTCGAAAGCGCTATCGCTATCGCAACCCTCTGCTGCTCACCGCCGGACATCTGATCCAGCCGGCTGTTCTTGCGGTGTGAAAGTCCGACCATGTCGAGCAGCTCGTCTGCCCGCTGGCTCCTTTCGCTGAACCCGGAGAGCAGCATCGGCATTTCGACGTTCTGCTTGGCGGTCAGGTATGGAATAAGGTTTCGTGCGTTGTTCTGCCACACAAACCCTACGGTCTTTCGCTTATATTCTATGAAATCCTTCTCTGTGAATTTCAGCATATCAACGCCGTCTACGTAAAGGCTTCCCGCTGATGGCCTGTCGAGTCCGCCGAGCATGTTCAGCAATGTAGACTTGCCGCTTCCGCTGGCTCCGACGATCCCCATCAGCTCCCCGCGCTCGACCGTGAGGTCAAGACCCTGGAGCGCCATTACTTCGACATCGCGCGATTTGTAGATCTTCACGAGATTCTCAGCCTGCACCATGATGTTTTCAGGCGGGGCTAGAAGCACCTTTTTAGGCATCTGTGCCCTCCTCCGGCTGATTCTCCTTAACATCAGAAATCACGCCGTCTTCCAGCGTGTAAACGATATCAGCCAAATCCATCATTGTGGTGTCATGCGTTGTCATTACTATTGTCAGATCATTTTGTCTTACAAGGTCTCTGAAGAGCTTCATTACCGCCATTGCTGTCGGGGAGTCAAGCTCCGCTGTAGGCTCATCTGCAAAAATGAGCTTTGGCGAGTGCGATATCGCTCGGGCGATTGCAACTCTCTGCTGTTCACCGCCTGACATCTCGCCGGGACGGTGATTCATTCTTTTCTCCAAACCCACCTGTATCAGGCTCTGCCGGGCACGCTCGACGCGCTCCTTATATGGAAGCTTGGTTAGCCGAAGCGCAAATTCGACATTTTCAAACGCTGTCATGGTGGAGATCAGCGCAACCGACTGGAACACAAATGCCATATCGACCCGCCTTAGCCGGTCACGCTCCTTATCCGGGAGTTTTGTGATATCGCGTCCGTCCTCCGGGAACATGACCTCACCCGATGTTGGGCGATCAAGTGCACCGAGGATATTTATTAGAGTAGTTTTGCCCGAACCGGAACGTCCGCGCAGTACAGACAACCGGTTAGGCGGTATCTGTAGGTTTATTCCTTTTAGTGCATGTACGATGCTTCCGTCCCCGATTGCGAAGTCCATGCAGACATCCCGGGCTTCAATTATGCTGTTCATATAAACCTCTCATGTCTGCGGAATTCTGACGGAATACACACGATTCCATAACACCGCCATCATATATACCGTATTAATTATATCAAATTTAACCGCTAATGTCAATAACCCACGCCTTTTTTTAGTCAAGTTATATAAATTGCACTTCACAACCTTTCTCTGAGCCAACTTTTAGTTGCAAAACCCTTCCATTCTATATATTGTGTCCGATTGTTTTTTTGCTCACATCTTATTCTATATTTTGTGTCACGGCAAACTTACATTTTTTCGCAATAAACTTATTTTCTTAAATACTTTTGACTTTAGCCATTCTCCGTCATTATGCACAAACAATTTTGCAAAAGTTTATTAAATCTGACTATACCCCCGAAACTTCGATTCAGACATCCGGAAACACAAAGATCCCGCCCCTTGCGGGACGGGATCTTGTTAACCTTTAGAAGCGAGGTTCATTCAGTTGTTACTGAATTACTTTCTCTTCTTAGCAACTACGATTGCAGCGCCAGCCAGAACAGCAGGAACTACAGCCAGAGCTACACCAGTACCAGGGTTGCCCTTGCCATCATCAGCAGGCTTGGTGTCCTCGGTAGCGGGCTTCTCTTCGTCAGTTGTAACTACACCGGGCTGCTCGGTGGACTCAACGGTCTCAACAGTCTCAACAGTCTCAGTGGTCTCAACAGTTACGTTAGGAACGTCGGTGGAAGCACCAGCAACAACTACAGCTGCAACAGCGTCAGCAGAGATGTCTGTGAAGCCAGCGTCAGGAGTCAGAGATACGGAAACCTCTGCATCAGCAGCAGCGTCAACAGTGTAGGTGAGGGTCAGGAGAACAGTGCCGTCAGCGGGAACTGCAGTGCCAGCCCAAGCGAACTTGTTGGTCTCAGTGCTGAAGATACCACCGGTAACAGCCTCGTTAGCGGTAAGGGTCAGACCCTCAGAAGCGTTAACAGTGAAAGTAGTAGCTTCCTGTGTCATGCCGTTAGCAACGACCTGAACAGTTAAGGTTCCGCCTGCAACAGGAGCATCTGTGTCAAATGCAGGAGCGATAGCAGCAGAAGCAGCAACAGCGGTCAGAGATACAACTGCAGCAGCAACGCCGAGAGAAAGAATCTTCTTCATATAGTTTTCCTCCATATTTTTTTATAGCTTATTAATTAAGTTCCGCCTCGGGGCTTGCGCCCCGGGGTGAAACCAATTAAGCGTTAGTATCAGTCTATGCTGAAATTAAGCCTTGGATACAACGAACTTCAGGATAGCAGCAGCGTCAAGAGCGTTAACTGCGCCGTCAGCGTTGTAGTCGCCAACTGCTACGTCGATAGCAGTGTTGTTTACAACAGCCTTCAGGATTGCAGCAGCGTCGAGAGCGTTAACTACGCCGTCGCCGTTTACATCGCCGAGAACAGTTGTAGGAGTGGTCTGCTTGGTAACCTCAGCCAGGAGAGCCTCATAAGCTTCCTTCAGCTCCTTGTGGGACTTAGCAGCAGAGGAATCATCAGGCTTGTGGATCTTTGCCTTGCCAGCCTTGGTCTTAGTAGCCAGCTCATAGTTATCGTTGCTGGTGAATACTCTGTTGTAATCGTTGAAGAAACGATCGCTTGTGTATGCATCGTTGTCGATGGTCCAGTCAACGGCTGTGTTAGCTTCCCAAGAATCCTTGTAGAGTGCATCGTCGAGAGACTCAACAGTGGAGAGCTTCAGAGCGGTCTGCTCCATAGCGGTCTTCAGAGTGTCGTTAGCAACGAGCTCACCCTCGTCGATCATCTCAGCGTAAGTGGAGAGAGCAACGTAGATCTCACCGAAGCTGTACTTGAATGCGTTGTAGTCCTTCTCAAGTGCATCGTATGCATTCTTGAGCTTATCATACATGGATGTAGCGAGTACGAGGTTAGGAGCACTTACGTTATCCTTGTACTTCTTCTCCTTGTTAGCAGCTGCGATCCACTCGCTTGCTTCCTTACGTACATCAACGAGAGTATCGTGGTGAGCTGCGAACAGACCAGCGTCGCCAGTCTTCTCAGCGAGGTCATAGGACTTCTCAAGCAGATCAGCAACCTGTGCCTTGGTGTACTTAGCAGCAACCAGATCATACTTGTCAGACAGAGCGTAGCTCAGGTATCTGTATACAACAGTCCACTCAGCTGCGGAACCCTTAGCGGAGCCCACAACGAACTCGCCAGTTGTGTCGCAGAGGTTGTAGATGTCGTTCTGTGCAGCGTCAGCAAGCTTGGTCTTGTCGCCCTCGATGTAGAGCTCAGCAAGCTCAAGAGCTGTAGCAAGGTCAACGTGCTTGATCTGTGCGGTCTGGCCCTTTGTGGTCTGGATAGCGTCAGTTGTGAGCTGAACGTAGTCCTTGAAGATCCACTCGCCGATCTTATCGCCGTAGGAATCAGTGCCCTCGTTCTCGGTATTGTTGGACAGGCCGTACTTGGTGTACTGCTCCTCAACGAATGCATCTCTAGGATATGCTTCCTTCTTGATGTCAGCAACGCTGTCAACGATGGGCTGAGCTGCCTTAACAACTTCCTTAGCTGCACCAGTAGCATCCCACGGGATTAAATCCCAACCTGTAACAGTTGCATAAGCAGTAAGTGCTGCACCATTTACGCCGTTCTCGCCGAAGTACTCGTTCATTGCAGCGATAGCAGCCTTGAGGTCAGCGCCTGCCGCCAGGATCGCGTCAGCATCGCTGGAAGCCTGAGTAGCAGTCTTAGCAGCGGAAGAATAAGCATTGAGTGCATCCTCAACAGCCTTGATAGCTGTCTTTAAGTTTGCATAAGCAGCCAGATAGCCGGTCTTGAAGGTCTTCCAAGCTTCCTGGATCTTTGCGTCCTTAGCAGCTACAGCGGTATCAACATCTGCTACATTGGTAGCCTTAGCGTCGTTTGTAGCGATAGCCTTGTTAGCATCTGCAACAGCAGCTCTTGCTTTGTCACCAGCAGTGGTCTTTTCAGCCTTAACAGCTACAGCAGGAGCGTAAGCGTCATTCTTGTGAGCGTTTACATCAGCAGCAGTTACGTTGATGTAATCAGTCAGGTCGATTGTGCTGCCCTTGCTGAAGAGCTTGTAGGATACACCGCTGATCTTGTTGGTCTGATAATCAGTACCAGCAGCGAGGATCGGGTCGCCAGTCCACAGGTTATCCTTGGTAGGAATGTAAACTGCAACATTGGTGTTCTTTACATTGATGTGTGCCTCGGTAAGCTTTGTTACGCTACCAGAGTTGTGCCACTGGTTGGAGTAGTCATCAACGGAAACCTTCTCAGCAACCTCGAGAGTCCAAGGCTCGTCAGCGGACTTATCCTTGTCATATCCGAGAGTGGTCTTTGCTGCGATCTGGTCGAGCAGAGCGTAAGCGTCATCTCTGTCGTAGTTGAATACGAGTACTCCACGATACTTGTCGATGAGGCTCTTAACAGTAGCCTTGGAAGCTCTTGCAGTGTCATCAGGAGCCCAAGCGCCGAGGATTGTTGCATAAGAAGATGCCTTCTTATATGCCTTTACGATGTCTTCCTTACTGGTCTTGCTTACGTTCTTGTAAGAATCGAGCTCATCGTACATGTTGTAGAAGTCGGTCTCATCATTGGTGATTACGCTGTAGAGAGCGCCGTAGGAAGTGTTTACGCTGAACTTCCAGGAATCATCAACGCCGCCGAGATCGCCGCTTACAGTACCTCTTCTCCATGTATCATATCTGTAGATGTTCTGCTTCTGGGTCTCGTAGTTCTTCAGAGCGGTTCTGAACTGAGCCTTTGTAACAACGGTAAGACCACCGAGGTTAGCAGCTGCGTCAGTCAGGCTCTCGTAAGCATCAGAGATGATGCGGGAATCCTTGGAATCAAGAACGTCCTCTGCACTCTCATACTCGCTTACGAACTTCTCCCACTTGTCGCCATCATACAGGTTGTCGTTCAGCTCATCGTTGAGGATGTTTTTGGAGTCATACTTAGACTTGTTAGCCTTGATGAGGGTAGCGAGCTCTTCTGTGGTGTAGATTTTCAGAGAGTTGTAAGTTGCTGTTACCATCTGGTAAGCTACAGTGTAATCATCAACAGTAGAAGCGCTGTCGTTGATAACATTATCAGCATACTCAAGGGCGTCCAGGAACTTCTCGCCAGACATAGAACCGTAGTCGTTGATTTCCTTAGCGCGGAAAGAATCGTAGCTCTTTACCAGAGCCTCGAGGTCAGCCTTTGTCTTAACCTGCTTGGTAGCAGCGGCTGTGTCTTCTGCGGAAGCTACAACTGCAACGGAGCCAATAGCCATTACAGATGCCATAGCAGAAGCAAGAATTCTTCTTCTTAACATAATAGTCCTCCTAGTTATTGTTTTTTAAAACATCTCTGAGTTATCGGGCACTCGGATGTGTTAAACGGATCAATTTCCGCTCACCACCGTAGTCAGCGGCGAACTCGAAAAAGTTTCAAAAACTTTTAAAAAGTTTTTTAATTTTTTCTCATTGACCTTTTGCACTACGGTAGTCACGGAACTTTGAAGAAAAGTTTCAGCTTTTTTAAAAAATTCTGAAATTTTCTTTTTCACTATGTAAGTGAATTACTTTCTCTTCTTGGAGAGAACAACTGCGCCAGCAGCTACAACAGCTACGCCAGCAACAGCAGCGATACCCTCAACGCCGGTGTCAGGAGAGCCCTTCTCGGTGGTGGTAGTAGCTGCAGGAGCCTCAGCGTCTACTGTAGCAGCGTCAGCAGCAGTGTTGTCATCAGCAGCGGGAGTCTCGTCAGCAGCAGCGCCTGCACCGTATGTTACGTTGCCAAGAGCGTCGAATGTAGCGAGAACGTTGCCGTTAGCGTCGGACAGCTCGGTCTTTACAACTTCGATATCGGACATTGTGAAGCTCCATGCCTGCATGAAGATTCTGTAGAGGGAGAGGTTGCCGATGTCGCCGTTAGCAACAGGGTTGATAACGTCAGCCTCGATCTTGTAGGTGTAGTCGCCAACCTTCTCAGCGAGGATACCCTGAGTATCGTCGCGGGTCTCAAGGCCGAGATCCTCGTCGATAACGCCCCAGAAGTTGCCAGCAGTTGCCCAGTTGTACTTGTTGTACAGATCTGCGTCCTCGTTGGTCTTGTCGGAGTGTGCGGAAACAACGATAGCGCCGCCGCCCATGCCGTCCCACCAGTCGCGGTTGTCAGCGTCGTCGATTACATCGAAGGTGAATGCAACGTGAGTAACCTGGGAGAGGTCGATATCAACGGACATTGCGGGAACGTTATCCTTGTTGGTGCCGTCGGAGAACAGGCAGATACCGTAGTTGCCGGTACCGTCTGCGAGGCAGTAC
>ERZ1026888.1301-NODE-1301-length-11126-cov-51.741667_pt1 | contig 11126 bp, 10 predicted proteins | sample MGYA00380174_ERZ1026888 | MGnify/ENA primary metagenome ERZ1026888 (study PRJEB33269, sample SAMEA4719810) | human gut metagenome | biome: human-associated habitat; feature: organic feature; material: feces | place: Cameroon | collected 2013-10 ...
AAAAAGAAAAAATGTCACATCAGGATACCGATAGGTGTTAGAATCGTGGCTATTTCAATCAGATTATTATAATTGCAATCACATACAAGATATTGGCTATTTTTCAGTGCAAAATCCCGAAAAAGTTGCGATTTCCCGTGGAAATCTGTTAAATATTGATACATTTCCACGACTTATCGATATATTTTTGTATCTTTGCCACCTAATAAATAGAGAATAAAACAAGGAATACGATATGTTAATAGGCAGAGAAAATGAAATAGCAACACTCCACGGACTGATGAGTTCTGATGAATCACAATTCGTGGCTGTTTACGGAAGACGACGTGTCGGCAAGACCTTTCTTATCAGAGAGGCCTACAAGAGTCATTTCGTTTTCCAGCATACCGGCACATACGGAGCCACTCGCAGGCAGCAGTTAAGCGACTTCCGAGAATCTCTTTATCTTGCCGGAATGGGAAAATGCGCAATGCCTAAGACATGGTCTGAGGCATTTGGACTGCTGTGGAATTTCCTGAAGACGTTCCCGGAAAACGAGGAGAAGAAGGTCATCTTCATCGATGAACTTCCTTGGATGGACACGACAAAATCCAATTTCGTCCGTTCACTCGACCATTTCTGGAACGCATGGGCTTCTACGAGAAAAGACCTTATCCTGGTCATCTGCGGAAGCGCCACATCATGGATCATCGACAATGTGGTCATGAATTATGGCGGTCTTCACAACCGTCTTACATGCAAGGTTCTGCTGCAACCATTCACACTCAGAGAGTGCAAGCAGTATTGCGAAGCAAAGAATCTGGGCTATAAAGACCGGCAGATTCTCGAAGCTTACATGGCCTTGGGAGGAATCCCATACTATTGGAGCTTCCTGAAAAAGGGAATGAGCGTAGCACAGAATTTCGACCGGATATTCTTCCAGCCAGGCGGAGAACTCACACAAGAGTTTGATGCTCTCTACGCTTCACTGTTCAAGAAGCCACGCTGTCACATAGCTATCATCACAGCGCTTGCCAAGAAGAAACAGGGACTGCTCAGAGAAGAGTTGCTGAAAGCGTCGAAACTCTCAGACAACGCAGATTTCTCGAAAGCGCTGCAGGAACTGGAGCAGTGCGGTTTCATCCGCAAGTTCACAGCCATCGGCAAGAAGACGAAGGATGCGACCTTCCAGCTCATAGACAACTACACCCTATTCTACTTCGATTTCATATCGGAGAACACCAATGGTGATGAACATTTCTGGTCTTCATCCGCAGGTTCATCCATCCATTACGGTTGGGCAGGAAGAGCATTCGAGCGTGTCTGCATGCAGCACGTCAACCAGATCAAGGCAGCCCTCGGCTTCTCAGCAGTCGTGAGCAGCGTTCATTCCTGGTCATATAAGGGAACGAAAGACCCTGCCACAGGCAAGACGCTGACGAAAGGAGCACAGATAGATATGCTCATCGACAGAAATGACGATACAATTAATCTCTGTGAGATGAAATATACCAACGCCCCTTACGTTATTACAGAAGAAGAGGACAACCGCATCCGCAACCGAAGGGAGACCTTCATCAGGGAAACAGGCACCGAGAAAACGGTACTCATCACGATGATCACCTCCTATGGACTTGCGCCGGGCGGCTATTCTGATGACATCCAATGCCAGCTGACGATGGCAGATTTATTCAGATAAAAGCCGACCTCTCAAAAATGATAAAAACCACGTTTTAGCACGAAAATGCAGATTTTGAGTGTTTACAAAGGTTAAATATGTTAAATCTTCAACCCCTAAAAATGGGTGTTTGTAAAGATATATGACATACAAAATGAATGAAATCAAGTGAAATCAAGTGAAAATACGAAAATCGTAAGTAGCTGATAATCAGCATTCTTTTCATTCAGAAGGAAAGCGGCTCACAAATAGCGCATTAACTCTTAACCGATTGAGAATCAATGACATTCATTATTTGCGTGGGAAAGTGAAAGGCGTAAAAAAGGGCTTAAAAAGATACTTGAAAAAAGTAGGAAAGTAGGACTAAAAAGCACTGAATATCAGATAATTAAACTGATAAAAAACCTTACATTTTAGCCAGGCTTTTATATGACTCAAACCTATGTTAAACAACTGGTATTCAACTGATTACGTATGGTGCATCGGAAAGTAATAGAAACGAAAAATAGGGAACGCACTGCGTTCCCTATCTGTTTATCACGTGTTGCGTCTGAGTATTTCTTCTGCACCATATTCATCTTTATTTTAATAAGTTTCTTCCGCCTGTATCTTCAAGGATTCTCATCTGCTGGATGGCTATCTGATTGAGCTTGATTAGTCGTTCAGACTGCGCCATGCCGTCATTGATAAACACTGCATTGAGATTCTCCATATTTGAGAGACAGATAAGCTCATTGATACTGGCATAGTCACGAATGTTTCCTTTCTTGTCGGGATTCTGCTCACGCCATTGTTTCGCAGTCATACCGAACATGGCGATGTTGAGTACATCCGCTTCATCAGCATATTTCATAGCAGCTTGCTCACGAGTCACCTCCGCAGGAATGAGATTTACTTTGATAGCATCCGTGTGAATGCGATAGTTTATCTTAGATAGTTCCCGCTTGGCAGACCATGCCAATTGTTTCTGCTCATCAGCTTTAAGACGTTGATACTCTTTTACCAACAAAAGTTGGAAACGAGGACTAATCCACATTCCGAAGTGGTACGCAATGTCTCGATGAGCATAAGTTCCACCATATCGGCCAGCTTTTGCCATGATGCCTATTGCACCTGTTCTTTGAATCCATGCCTTTACAGAAAGCACGAAGTTGTTGCTTCCTGCTGCATTTTTAATTGTATCGAATTCGGTACAATTAAAATTCGGATTATATAGCTTTTCCCATTCACCGAGATATTCTATTGTACTTTTGAGGCTCATCCATCTAAATATAATATGCTCTTGCATTTGGCTATGTGCCATATCGGTCAAAGAGATATAATCCTCATTTTGAACATTAACAACAGATATTTCTGTATTTTCAACTTTTATCTTTGCCATAATCCTTAGTTTTTAGATAACACAAATCAGTCTATACTATCAGCAACATCCACATGTTACATCAGCAAATAATAGATAACAAAAATAGGGAACGCAGTGCGTTCCCTATTGCTTTTTGTTTACTCCCCAAATTCCTCCTTCACATCAAAGCAAGGGCAAGCCTTGTTTGAGAACTCATTATGCCCATGAACCGTTGCCTCGGGATATTCCTCCTTCAGCTGCTCTATCAGCGCTTTCAGCGCCTCCTTCTGCTGTGGGGTTCGGGTATCCTTCGGCTTGCCATCCTTGGATAGACCGCCAATGTAGCATACTCCGATGCTCACGGTGTTGTGACCCTTGCAGTGGGCACCCACTTCTTCTACTGATCTGCCCACGTGGATGCTTCCGTCACGGTAAATCACGAAATGATAACCGATGCAGAAAAAGCCACGCTCACGATGCCAACGGTCGATGTCGGCTACGGTGTAGTCGCAACCTTCTCGGGTCGCGCTACAATGAATGATGATTTCCTTGATCTTGCGCATAATATAATAATTTATAATGTACAATGCAGAATTAACTAATAGATACCGCTTGCTAAAATACAGTTAACTATAAAACTTTACCTGGGAAAAAAGCCAGATACTTTAGGGGAATTTCTTCCTCCCCCAAGTCTTTGATATGCAAGTCAATTTGTTCGTTTTCATCAGCTAACTCATTAATCTTCTTGCAAAATTTCTTGAAAAGTTCCCCATCGTAAGCTACAACGCCCGACATTAAAGACTTGCCCATTACTATGCTTCCATGCTTCAATGCCAGCGGACCTACACCAGCCGTGATATAAGGCTTACGAGACACCGGATACGACGAAGAATAATCCTTAAGAATTAAAGGCATGGTCTTATACTCCTCTACGATCTCTGTCTTAAATTCCTTCTCTTTCTTATGGTGCTTCTTCTTGTACTCCACCCCTATCTTCTTCTTGAACTTGATAGGTTCTGGTATAATTAAATAATCGCCTGCATGCAGGTAATTTTTAGGATGCTCTACTGTGCCGCAGATAATTACTCCGTTGATAACCATTGTGCCATCCACACCCCATGGAGTGAAGCGACGGCGAAATATATGAATATACATAATGATAATATTTTAAAAAAATTAATACTTGTGGGCAGGTCATTAAGAAGTTCAAGGTTTCGAAAACCTTAATGACCCTTAATGACACTGACCCTTAATGACACGTTTTAAACGGTGGGTGACGCTTTCTGATAACGTTTGTCCGGCAAAACACTTATCAAGCCCTGCTGCTTCCAGTTCTTCAGCATCTGCTTCACCGACTCGTGAGTTGCACTTGCCCCTTTTACGGAAATACTCTGTTGCTGAGCCTGATCGAAGGAGAAGGTCACATCCAGACGCTCAAAAATGGAATCGTTTCTACCTCTACGAGAACGGTCGTAAACCGACTGTCCGCAATAGTCTCTCGAAGAGAAAGCATCCTCGATACGACTACGGAAGAAATAGAGTGCATTGTCCAACTGGTAATCTGCAAGAACATTGAACACAGCGAGCATGGTAGGCGTCTGCATCTTGACAATCATTTCCTTCCATAATAGCGGATTCTGCTTCAACTGCTTTTCCGCTCCCTGGAAACCGTGCTTCTGAATCAACGTCTCTGCCACCTTGCAGAGCAGGATGCAGGTCATCATTCTCATAGTGGTAGGACAGATACGGAAACGCTGACGGGCTTTCACCTTGTCATCATTCTTCATGGTCTCCAGGCGAATCTGTTCCAGCCACTCCCTACCCTTGGCTTCCAGCTTCGGCAGTTCCACTTCACCCTCCATCAGCGGCAGCAGATGGGCAACCTGGATGATGCGGTCGCGCTGGCGATCGGTAAGCACATACAGATTATCCGTAAGCGGAGTAAACGTATTGTCCGGGGTTCTTGCCACGGTAATACGGCTCTGAAAACCATCCGTATAATTGTTCACCACACGGTAAAGCGCATCAGGCGTTCCACACATCACTACATTCCATAACAGTCTGTCAATATGGACATTCACGGCTTCTGCACTTCTTGCCTCACGCTCGTAACTCGTACCATCATACGCCTGTCGGAGCATTACGGAGAAGTCGCTCATTGCCGATTTCCATTTCTGCGCCACGGTGTCAGCTTCCGGGGTAAAAGAGAAGGCGTGCTTGCCTTCGGTGTTAGCCAATCTTTCTGCCAGGTTAGCCACAGTGTTGTTCAGCGTCAGACATCTTACAGGCAGTTTCGGCTCTTCCGGCTGCTCCTTCTTGTTTTTAGCCGCACGCTTCTTGGCTCTCCATTCATCCTCCTTCTGCTGATACATTTTATCCATATCTTTTATCTCCGAAGTCCAAGCATCAATCACGGGGTCGATGCTTCCCTTGCCAGAGGCAAAATCTCCGGCAATGTAGGAGATGAGGTTCAGCGAGTTCATCTTGCCGTGAACAGACACCTTTACACCAGTAGCCAGCATTCCGATGGCAGGACAGATGGCGGTAATCACGGGCATTGCCAGGGCGGGTCCCACCGCATCGAGCGAATCCCTTACGCCCAGCGGCATTCTGGGCAGGGCGTTGTAATAGAACAGGTCGTCCTGGGCATTTGCCTCGTCCAGCGCATTGATCAGCGCATCGTTGCCTTCAAGATTTCCGCCCTTTCCAGTCCCCTGCTTCATTCTCTCCTGTCGGATGGCAGTAAGCACATCTTTCAGTCGCTTAGGCATTTGGGTAATCTTCTCGTTCAGCGCCGAGTTGATGCAAGCCATCTTCTCCTGCTCGGGAAAACCATCGTAGCAGGGGATGATCTGAGCCATCAGGCTGCGGTCGAAGCCACAGATGTGGCGAAGGTTAACGGCAAGCTCGAAGGTCAAAGTGTTGCGGTTGGAGCGAACCGGCTCGTGCCCGTCATTATACATCTGCCACCATTTCGAGATAATTTCAGAATACGGGATTCCGAGGTAATCATTGCTGGATTGTGATGAAGAAGTAGGAGTCGAAGCAGAGGATGGTGAAGCAGAAGCAGGCTGAGCCTGATTCTGAGAAGAATTCAGAGGATTTTGAGAGACATGAACCTTTGAAGGATTCTCCTGATTTTCAAGATTTTTCTGAGAATCCAAAGCCTTCTCTTCAACATTCTCCAACCAGGGCTTGTAATGCTTGTTCGCCTTATGCGCCCCCGGCGGAAGCTCCTCCTGTCCATACTTCTCACGCTCTTCCAGCACCTTGCCTTCAGCTGCCACGGCAGCCTCATCGTAATCATCCTTGAAGAGTTCGGGAGACAAGTAAAGCAAATCGTCTGCATCAGCCGAAGTCGTGAAATACACTCGATTAATATCGTGAGCCGAAGTATCCATTTCGCACTCCAGCATCTTGGCGATTCTAACCTGGTTCTCCAAAATGGTCTTGCCCATCTCTCGCTTACAAACCGCATGACCGCCTTGTCTTGCGCTGTGTTCCAGCATCAGCAGACCATATTTCTCAGGCTCCTGCAGCATCAGCTTGGCCGCCTTCTCGAAATCCTGCTTATCATCCAAATCGAAGCCGAAAGCCCGGCTTGGCAGCTTCATACCCTTCACTACCCCCTGCGGATAATGTCCGGAATAATTAAACTGTACCAATCTTCGCTTCGCCCCATCATTTCCTTCGCGAGCCAGTCGCAGATTAGCTTTCTGCTCATAGCTTCCACGAATCAGTTTATATTCCTCTTGCGAGGTGATGGAGCGGGCAACCTTGTGCCCGTTCTCCACCCTTATCAAATAACAGCTCATCTATGTGTTTCTACTTACTATTATTAAGTTGAACATCAAATACTTTTAGTTGAACATCCATATCTCTATCGCTTCAACTGATATTCTATCAAAGCATCTGCAGCCTCTTCCGCCTCCTTTACCAGCGTGCTGCCGATATTGATTCCCTCATCACAGAACACCTTCAAGGTGAGCTGGATGGCTCCATCCTTGGTCTTGCTCAATCGTCCGTGAGCCAACTTTCTAATCAGTTGAGACTGAGAGCGGATACGTGGCTTGATCACGAAATCAAAAGTGCCATCCGAAAGCTGCTGAGCAACGCCCTGCGAACGGAATCCCTGCACCTTCTCTCCCCCTCCATGCTCATTAGGAGCAAAGAGGAAACACTTGCTTTCATCATAGAAAGCCATACCACCCAGCTGCACGTGCTGCTGCTTGTTTACATTTTTCTTCATATTCTGAATTGTTTTGCGAGAAGAAACGTGTGGATTTTTGCGCGCTTTACCATGGAAGATCCTCCGCAGTCCCAACTCAGTTAATAACTAAAACTACTTTTTATCCCTTCAGCTTTTCAATGTCCGTAACGAGGATATCCTGATAAACCTGCCCATTATACTCACGAGCCGTGAATCGGAGCGTAACTGCAACCAATGCTCCTGGAGCAAACTTACACTGCGCCATATTGCCCAGCATGGCGGCAGCATATTGGTTCTCATACTTGCCGCCCATCTCCTGCAACACGATGTTGCACTTCATCATCTGGCCGTTCTCGCTCTTCTGGCTCTGCACGGCAAAAGCCTCGCCCTGCTTCACCACTCTCATAATCTGAGTATTCATATTATAAAGTAGTCGGAAGTTGTTTCAAGATCACCAAACCATTTCGGCGTTGTCTTGTTTCTTCGACGATGCAAAAGTAGTGAGATTTCCAAACAAAAGGGTAAAAAAAATCCCCCACGAATCCGTTTGGGGGATGTGGGGGATATACTTTGTAATTTTGGGGGATACCTTTGGGGGATACTATCTGAACTTTTCTATCTTTCTTGCATTGATGAAGGTTCCAGGCTTGGCGTACTTAGACTCTTGAAATTCTAAGTCCAGCTTATCCGCAATCTCTCTATAAGCCTCGCAACATGAAGGCGCAGCACAGTCAGCAAGCGTCCATTCCGTGAAATCATTATGCTTGAAATAACCATTTATCTCATGAAAATCGTCCGTAGAACATTTTAATAAAGTGCTGAAAGCAGAATTAATCTGGTCAACGAAAAGGCGCTGGGTTGACTTCTTCAGCCAATTCTTGCTCAAGAAAACCTTATAGACGATAAACCAATGTTTCTGTGCACTGAGGGTATTGTCTTCGATTAAGTCTTTAAGTTTAAGCATCAGCTTATCTACATCCACATTCTCCTTAAAAACCATATTCTGGAAGATGTTTTCCTTCTTTATTTCGCAATGCTCCTGGGCTATCTGGTAAGAAACATACTTATCCAGGAAATCGTTGATATTATCGTAAGTCTGTTCCTTCTTTCCAAGAATAAAACCCACAGTCATCTTAATGTCCCTGCCGTTATTGTGAAAAACTACACCGAACTGAGAATTGAAAAGTTTCTCTTTTCGGTTATATAACATATGGTTTTTAAGTTGGGTTTCATCCGGAAAGAAGAAAGCCTCATCCTGGCTGTCCTGCTTGTAAATACGCTCCAGTCGATTTTCATTCTCCTTGCGGTATCTATCAATTTCCTTCTGGAAAAGGTCTTCGCAATAGGTATCATTGACAAAAGATTGTCTGAAACCATGAAAGCCCTCATCAGCCAAAAGGATGATGTCATTAATCATTTTGCGCATTTCTTCGCCTTCATAATCCTTATAGGAGGTAAGCGTAGGTTCTAATTCTACTTTAATCTGATAGAATCTCTCCTTCTTATCATCCAGCAAAGACCATGCTATTTCTCTCTTTAGTGATTTTAGTAAATCGAAAATCTTTCTTACATGATTACGTAAGATCAGCTTCCAAGCAGCTATCAATTCCTCATTGTTGTTTTCGTCTTCTTCTTTTCCTAAAAGGCGGAAGCAAACATTGAAGCGGGTAACTAGACCTTCCAGCTTTTTCAAGTGCACTTCTTGTTCGTCGTCCATGATTTTATAGGTTTGAAATTATAGTTGTAAAAAAAGCGGCGTGGGTGTTCCCTGTAAGCACCGGTATTCAGGTACCTGCAAGAACCTTCGGCAAGGTACAAACAAGTACAGCCCACGCCGTAGAGGAGTGGACGCCTTGCTGTCACCGTCTTCTTACCGAATTTCTGAATTTGCAGGTTCTGAATACCGTAGAAGTGTCAGATAATCAGCGTCTATCGTATTATGATTATTATCTTTTTACTATCTGTTTCTTACTTCAAATTTTAAAGGGTTTATACTACGTTTTCTTCTTCATCCGCCCAGTGGTCGCATTGGCGCATCACGGTTTCCAGCGCCTTCTTTGCACCCTCAGGCGGATACTTATACTTTTTGAGCAGTCGCTTCACCATCACTCGCATCTTCGCCCTGGCTGATTCCTTCCGGTTCCAGTCGATGGTGCGGTTGCGGTGCAGTACTTCCGTCAGTTCCCTAGTCAGTGCCACAAACTCCTCGTCGGAGTAAGCCTGGCGCACTCCTTCGGGCGTGGAGAGCGCATCATAGAATGCCTTCTCCTCGGGCGAAAGTCCCAGATCGTTGCCCTCATCCTCAGCCTGCTTCATCTGCTGAGCCATCTTCAACAGTTCCTCTATCACTTCCTCGTTGGTGAGCAAGCCCTTCAGATAGTTGGAGAGACTCTGGCTGAGCATGTCGGAGAAGAGGTCGCTCTGAACCACGTTGGTCTTCTGCTGCTGCTTGATTTTCTCTTTCATCAGTTTGGTGAGCAGTTCCACCGCCAGGTTGCGCTCCTTCATGTTCTTCACCTCCTGGATGAAGGCATCGTCGAAGAGCGAGAACTCTATCTGGCGGTCGCCAAAGAGATTGATGACTCCGTCGGTCTTCACGCTCTGGCGGAGCAGGTCGCCAATGCGCTCGTTGATTTCATGTCGGCTGATTTTGCCCTTCTGCGAGAGTTTGAGCATCATCACGCGCAGCGCATCCATGTAGCACACCTCCGCCTTCTGCTGCTCATCCAGGAGTGAACGGCAGAGCGTGGTGGCGTTGTGAAGCAGATTGCTGTGCTCCATGAAATTCTTCTTGCGCTGAACCATGGCTGGAGAGCTCAGGAAGTTGGCTCCGCCCGTGATGGCGAGGGCTCGCTTCGTATTGTCTGGCTCGAAGAAGCCGGAATAGTCGAAACCATGAAGCTGGTCTCGGCAGATTTCCATCTCTTCCTTCCATTTCACCAGGGCGGTCTTGGCGATGTCGGGGTCGCCGAAGCGGCGACGGTCACGGTTGGTGTACTGCTGCATGGCACTCTTCAGCGCCTGCGCAATGCCTACGTAATCCACTATCAGTCCGCCTTCCTTGCCCGGGAACACTCGGTTCACACGGGCTATTGCCTGCATCAGATTATGACCGCTCATCGGCTTATATACGTACATGGTGGCAAGCGACGGAACATCGAAGCCCGTGAGCCACATGTCTCTTACGATGGCGATTTTCATCTCATCGTCGTTGTCCTTGAATTTTCTTGCCAGTTCCTTCTTGTAGGCTTCGTTGCCGATAATCGGCTGCCAGTCTTCGGGGTCCTGGTTCGAACCGCTCATCACCACCTTTACTTTCTCCGTCCACTGGGGACGAAGCTCCAGCATCTTGCGGTAGATTTTGATGGCGATGCTTCGGGTCAGTGCCACGATCATCGCCTTGCCGGTGAGTTCCTGCGCACGGTTATGCTCGTAGTGCTGGATGATGTCCTTTACCAGCGTGTCGATGGTGGCGTCTTCACCCAGGAGTACTTCCAGTCGGCTGTGCTCCTGCTTTGCCTGCCTGATCTGCTCCTCGGTGGCTCCCTCATCGGCAAGGTTGTCGAACTCATCGTTCAGCAGCTTCATCGTGTCTTCATCGAGGTTCAGGTTCACCACACGGCTCTCGTAATAGACCGGACGGGTGGCTCCATCATCTACCGCCTGACTCATGTCGTAAACGTCGATGTAGTTGCCGAACACTTCCTCTGTGTCTCTGTCGCGGTCGCTGATAGGCGTTCCGGTGAAGCCGATAAATGAGGCACCTGGAAGGGCTTCTCTCATCTTCTGGCTGAATCCCTTCTTCATTGTCAGACTCTTGTTGTCCCAGTGCTCCTCGCCGTATTGCGAGCGGTGCGCCTCATCGGTCATCACGATGATGTTGCGGCGGGTGGAGAGTGCCGAGTCGCCTTCTTCAA
>ERZ1026888.1303-NODE-1303-length-11109-cov-20.680025_pt1 | contig 11109 bp, 10 predicted proteins | sample MGYA00380174_ERZ1026888 | MGnify/ENA primary metagenome ERZ1026888 (study PRJEB33269, sample SAMEA4719810) | human gut metagenome | biome: human-associated habitat; feature: organic feature; material: feces | place: Cameroon | collected 2013-10 ...
GGCGAACGGAATCCGATCGGACGGCGGACGGAATCCGATTGGACGGCGGACGGAAACCGATTGGACGGCGGTCGGTGCAGAACGTAAAAACGACGACAACAACATTAGTTTTGCCGAGCAACAATAAAAATAAATAGATTAAAATTTGCGACAACCAATAGAAATAACTAAATTTGCAGAATGATGCGTGTATAACGCGCCAGCCCTTTTAACAATAAAATAATATCAAAAAAAGCAACACTTAATGAGACAACTTAAAATAACCAAATCGATTACAAATCGAGAGAACGCCTCGCTCGATAAGTATCTTCAGGAGATTGGCCACGAAGAGCTGATTTCCGCAGAAGAGGAAGTGGAGCTCGCCCACCGCATAAAGAACGGCGACCGCAAGGCTCTTGAGAAGCTGACAAAGGCGAATCTGCGTTTTGTTGTCTCCGTTGCAAAGCAATATCAGAATCAGGGTCTCTCGCTGCCCGACCTCATCAACGAGGGCAACATCGGACTGCTGAAGGCTGCCGAGAAGTTCGACGAGACACGCGGCTTCAAGTTCATCTCGTACGCCGTATGGTGGATCAGACAGAGCATTCTGCAGGCCATCGCAGAGCAGAGCCGCGTGGTGCGTCTGCCGCTCAACCAGGTGGGTAGCGTGAACAAGATAAAGCGCATACTGAACAAGTTTGAGCAGGAGAACGAACGCCGACCAAGCATCGACGAGATAGCCGAAAAGACCGATATGCCGCACGAAAAGATTGAGGACGTGCTGAAGGTGGACACACGACAGGTGAGCGTAGACGCGCCGATGACCGAGAGCGACGGAGCAAGCATGCTCGACTTCATGCCGAGCGAGAACGAGCCGTCTACCGACAGCCAGCTCGTGATAGAGTCGATGCGCGAGGAGATTGCGTTGGCCCTCTCCGTGCTCAACGAGCGCGAACGCAACGTGATAGAGGCTTTCTACGGCATCAACCAGCCCGAATGTACGATGGAGGAAATCGGCAACAAGTACGGACTCACACGCGAACGTGTACGCCAGATAAGAGAGAAGGCTATACGCAAGCTGAAACAGAATACAAAGAACAAGCTGCTCAAGGCTTACCTGGGCAGATAAAGCGGACGCAACCACAACGGACAGCGCCGCTGAAACAACAGAAAACAAGGAAAGAAATGAAGATTCGCACATTACTGGCATTGGCACTGCTGCTCATGCCGTCGCTTATGTTCGCACTGCAGAAGCAGGAGCGACTCTACGTATACGGTGTAGCCACATCGTTCAACGACTCTACGGTGTACATCACAGAGATTCAGCAGCTCGATTCGGCTTGGGTAGACACCAAGACGGACTTTCTCTACAGCCGCAACAACTACTCGTTCCAGTTGCGCGACCATCTGAAGGCTAACGGATTCGCCACCCCCACTTGCGTAACCTACTTCGCAAAGACACGCAAGGAGATAGAGAAGAAATACGTGGCTATAAAGAAGCGCTACGCAACAAGAGGACACTACAACGTGAAATACGTCACAAAGCACGACTTTACATACAGCTGTCTCGTACCAGACGATAGCGAGCGTGCCGATTTGCAGACAAAGAAGGCGAAGAAGAAATAATGGATATCATAGCAGACTATTGCATCGCAGAACATAACGTGAGGGTTGTCTTTGCCGAAAACGGAAAGAACAACACCGAACTGTTACCGTCGTTCGAGCCTTTCAAGAAGGAAGGCTCAAACGACGATTTTCTTTTTACGCTGCGCGTGGACGACACGCTGGCTCCCGTGGATAAGAACCGCCGCGAGCGCATCGACACGTTCGAGACGGGCAACGGCGACACCGTAGTAGACCTACTCGACAACGGCGGCTACCAGTATATAGTGAAAGACATACACGGACGCAGCTGCTGTCTGCTGCAGACCAACAAGGACTTCAGCGAGGGCGTTTGTGCGCTGAACGGCGACCATCAGATGCGCCAGTTCGGACTGAACAACGCGCTGATGATGCTCTACGCCTTCCGCGGCAGCTTCTTCGACACGTTGCTCATACACGCTTCGCTCGTGAGAAACGGCGGCTACGGCTATGCGTTCACCGCAAAGAGCGGCACGGGCAAGAGCACGCACACGCAGCTCTGGCTCGACAACATACCAGGATCGGACTTGATGAACGACGACAACCCCGTGGTGCGCGTCATCGACGGCAAGGCGTACATCTACGGCAGTCCGTGGAGCGGCAAGACGCCGTGCTACCGCAACATTAAGGCACCGATCGGAGCCTTAACGCAGATAGTGCGCGCGAAGGAGAACCGCGTGGAGCGTCTGGCACCTACAAAGGCGTTCACATACATTCTGCCAGCCTGCTCTACGATGAAGTGGGACAAAGTGGTGTTCCGCAACACATACAACGCCGTGATACGACTCATTGAGGCTGCACAGTACATCTATGCGCTGCACTGTCTGCCCAATAAAGAGGCAGCAGAGGTGAGCTTCAAGACGCTGACAGCACCCCATCAGTAAAATCACAACACATCTCAACACATCACCACCACACCATCTCACCACCTCAACATCTCACCACCACAACACCTCACCACCACCCTATCTCAACATGGAAAAAGAAATAAGACAGTACAACAATGCACAACTGATACCGTACTTCGTGGAGATGATAAACCAAGGGCACACCGTCACCTTCAAACTGAAAGGCTTCAGCATGCGCCCGTTCCTCGAAGACGGGCGCGACAAAGCGATACTCGGCAAACACACCACCGTGCGTTGCGGCGACGCTGTGCTGGCAGAGATAAGTCCGAAGACGTACGTGCTGCACCGCATCGTGAATATCGACGGCGACAAGGTGACGCTGCGCGGCGACGGCAATCTCGGCACCGAGGAGTGTACGCTGGCAGACATACGCGGCATCGCTCTGGCGTTCTACCGCAAAGGACGCAGCACGCCCGACTATACCTCAGGACGCAAATGGCGCATCTATTCGGCTATCTGGACCCGACTGCTACCCATACGCCGCTACCTGCTGTACATATATAGAAAAATAAACAGGTTAGAAAGGTAGAAAGTATTGACTGGGGTTTAGAAAGGTTAACTGTATAAGAAGATAGTGCCAAAACTACGAGCTGTTTTGCCGTAGCGGAGGTCTCCGGCCTCCGCAGCACCAAGTCTGTAGAGTAAGAAATGTAAGTGTTCGCAACACGTTATATTGTTATAATATTCAGTTAATGTTATTGATTGCGGCGGAGGCCAGAGACCTCCGCTACGGATAATCAACAGTTACAAAGTTTTGACCATCCATAAGAGTAAAAATGTAAAAGAGTAAAAAAATGAAGATAAAGAAAGGTTTCGTCCTGAAGGACATTTGCGGCGAGAGTATTATCGTTGCAGAAGGCAAAGAGAACATCGACTTCACAAAGATTATCAGCATGAACGAGAGTTCGGCTTTCCTCTGGGAAAGCGTTAAGGACAAGGAATTCGACGCTGAGACGCTGAAACGTCTGCTCTGCGAGGAATACGACGTCGACGACGCTACGGCAGAAAAAGACGCAAAGGCATTGCTCGACAGCTGGATAGAAGCAGAAATCGTTGAGTAAACAAAACACGCAAAAACGGCATATCCCCCAAACAAGGATATGCCGTTTTTGCATTTTTTAAAGTCTTAGTATTTCAAGACCTTGGCAGCCACACGCTTGAATTGCGGCATTGCCTTTCCTATGGATGCACCGATGTAAGTAGGGTCGCAAACTATGTATTTCTTTCCCTCTACGGTGACGAAATCGCCCGACACATTCTCGTTGAAGCATACCGCTGTGGCGATATGGTTAGGATAATCGAGCAACACGACATCGAGCTTCAGCAGGTTGCGCACCAGATATGAATAGAGCACCGCACGATCCTCGCAGTCGCAGTAGGGATAGTAGAATAGTTCCTCTACGAAGAACGGTTTCTCATAGCCGAACTGTTCTTGATCGGTGGCGTACTTGAAGCCAGTCTGCACGAAGTTGATGAGCAGATTGGCAGCTTCGGTCTCGCTCTTGCCTTCAACGATCGGAGCAAGCGACGAAAGCAATCTGTCGGCAACAGCCGGGTTCACCTTCGCATTCACATACACGCTATAGTCGCACTGCGGCATGCTCTTGTAGAACAGCATCAGCGACTTGGGAACGTCGACAGATACCGCCACTGTGCCCGCACCATTCTTGTGTACGGAGTTGACCATTCCAGAATTGAACAGCGGAGCGTTAGTTATCTGCATGTCGATATTGCTCTTTGCCTTCGGCGAATCCTCCTGACACATATAGAACTGGCAAGTCTCGTCGCTTGTAAGGTTGTAATAGTTGAGTCCGTCCTTAGTGAAATAAGGACGACCATACATCTTACAGTCGGTCGCTACGAAGAGAAGCATCTGGTCGCGGTCGGCACGGCGCGCCATCTTCGACTTATATCCGAGTTCGTTGAGTAGGAACTGCTGCATTACAACAGACGCATTTGCATCGGCACAAAGGGCATTAGACACGTCGCGAACAAAGAGGAACACACCCCAATCGTTGAGCTTGAGGTCTTTCTTCAACTGACGACAGTCGGCAAGCAACGGCTTGTAGTCGGCCTTGCACATCGCCTCGTAAGCATCGGCAACAGCCTTCTCGCGCATATTGCCTATAGAGCATACGCCCTTCAGCGACTTGTCTACGTAAATTCTCTGTCCGCAGTAGTTAATCATCTGCTTCTCTGACGACTCTTTATAGAGTGCGCTTGTAGGTGCAGAAGGCTTAGCGGTCGGCACCGGCACCACTGCTGGAGGAGTTGTTGGAGATGTCGGGGTTGCTGGCTTGACTGCAGGAGTCGTAGGCTTGGCAGTAGGACTTACAGGCTTAGCTGTTGGAGTTGCGGGCTTGAGAGTTGGAGTCGTAGGCTTGGTAGCTGGAGTTGCGGGCTTAGCTGCAGGGGGCTCAGGCTTGGTAGCTGGAGTCGTAGGCTTAGCTGTTGGAGTTGCAGGCTTGAGAGCTGGAGTCGTAGGCTTAGCTGTCGGAGTCGCAGGCTTGAGAGCTGGAGTCGCAGGCTTAGGCTGCGGCTTTTCAAAGCCAACCTTCTCGCCGTCATTAATCTTGCCCTGCGGTCGCTGCTTGCTCTCGCCGGTAGACTGTCCGAGGATGTCCTCGATATCAAGTTCCACTGGTGGCGCCACCGGGTCCTTCTTCTCGTCGTATACAACCGGCTTCACCGGCTCCGGTTTGGTGCGCTTCTCCACCGGCTTCTTTGCTTCAAACTCCTTCCAAGGATTGCGCAGGAAACTGATGAACTGCTTGTTGGCATCGTCTATGAACTTGTCGAACGACTGTATCTCAGTCTTCATGAAGCTGTCGAAATCGTCGTCTACAACCTGTGCCTGAGTCCCCATACAACACGTTGCGCCTAAAGCAAATAGTATTAATCTTTTCATTTGTACGGGTTTCGTTTAGTTAATCATTATCTAAAAAAATCCGAAGAAGAGCAGACGAGTCTACCCTTCCCCGGATTGGATAAAACATCTTTAAGAAATTACTCGTCTGCCGGTACTGGCTCACCGATGAACTCCTCAACCTGCTCTGAGAGGTCGTTGAGGGCTGCCTTCTTCTTTGCTTCTCTTGCAGCCTCCTCGCGAGCCTTCTTAGCAGCAGTCTCGTCGAGAGTCATGTAAACCTGGAACTCCTTTACGCCGCCCTTCTCGCGAACGAGCATGAAGTGAACCTTAACAAGACCGGAAATCTTTGTGTTGACGCCAGACTCGTAAGCAGCACCGAACTTGTCGATCTCCATACCCGACTGATCGCTTGCATCAGACGACATGATGCTCTTCATCTTACCTACAACTTGAGCCTTTGCACGGCTTGCATAGCTTGTGATGCCGTTCATCATGGCGTTATCGCGACCTATCTTCGGGTTCTTACCTACAGCAAGACCTGTGAGCACGAGGTGGTTGTCAGGGTCAGCCTCAACGTATGTGCGATACTTTGTCAATGCGTACTCCATTGTAGAAGCTGTGGCATACAATGACCAACCTGCCTTCTTCCACTCTTTGCAGGTCTTCTTTACATCCTTTGCCAACGCTTTCGACTGAGCAAAAGCTACTGATGTGCCGCAGAACACAAGGGCTATAGCCAGTAATACATTAAAAATTCTCTGTTTCATAATAGTTCAGTTTAAATAATTATTAATTATTTTTGTTTAATTCTTTCACTCTTCAAATCTCTTGGTCTAAACTTTATTAAGACAAATCTGAAACACTTTCAGACTAAGGTTTAGAACCCGAAAACCAGTCTACTCCCAATTTGTAGAATACTGCAACGCGACCTTGATAGGTTCGATAGCTCCGGTGTTGGGGTTTACGACCGTGAGCGTGCCGTTAACGAATGCGAAGTCGCCCTTTTTCACCTTACGCAGCGAGCAATCGCCCTTCGCCAGCATCTTTATCTGGATGAGTCCTTTTGTAGAATAGACGGCGTCTGCATTGTCGAAGATAAGCGGAACGGCGAGATCGGGCACATTAAGTTCAAGACTCTTCACCGCAAACTTGCTGCCATTGCGGTTGTTGACAGTAAGGCGCACGGTGATGTCGGTCACTTCACGTGCGGCTGCGTCAACCATTGCGGCTGTCAGCATTACCTTTCCTTCAGGAACAAGCGAGAGCCTTTGGTCGGCATTGCCTGCGCCGGCTTCAGCCAGCGAGAACTTATGCGAAAGACGCTTACCGTCGAGGCGCAACTGCACATTGATGAAGTTTTCTTCGTCCTCAATACAGTCGCTATCGTCGTATGTGATGACGAACTTGCCGTCGGCTGTAGGACGCACATTGAGCTGCGAAGCACAGTTCGACTTCAGTGTGGGCACCGTAGACACCTTGACAGGCATGCCCTTCAACAGTAGCTGGCAGTGGTATTCGCCATGCTTAACGAACTCTCCAGTGAGGCTGAGCGCATCATAAAGCTGACGATAGCGTTTCTTCAAGCCGTCAACCTGCTCCAAACGCACATCATCAAAGAAGTAAGCCTTAAGAGCGTCGAGCTCGGTGATGGCAGTCTTGATGTCTTCCACCGCTTCTATATTGTTCAACTTCTGTTCCAGCTGTTCGTACTTGGCAGTCATCTCCTTGTCGAGAGCCTCAAACTCAGCCTGAAGCGTGAGTTGCTCGCTACGCGAATAAGGATAGAGCACCGAATACTCGTAATAGCCCTTGCCCGTCTTCTTGTTGAGCATACGCTGCCAATAGATGCCGGCAATCTTGTTTGGCGAAATGCCCTTGAGGAAAGGCAGGTTAGCCGACTTTATCTTTGAAAGACGTGTGAACTCGTCGCGCGAATCGACGCTGCCGTTCTCCACAACCTCGCTCGACTCGTTGCGCTGCGACACACTGACATTGCTTGCCACCGAGAGAATGATGCGTTCTGTCACCTCCGTCATCGCCTTCACCTGAGCGTCGGCAAGAGAACTGGCTGTGACTGTAACCACAAACGCTCCATCGTTGGCTTGGTTAAGCCATTCGGGAGTCTTCTTTGCGCTACGCTCCACCACCTTGTCCTGTGCCAATGTCATGCAACACGCAGCAAGAAGCAGACACAAAGCCAATGATATTCTTTTCATAATATACTTAATTATTACCAGTTAACCTTCAAGTTACGAATCTCCACTATACCATCGCGCACTTTGAGCTTCAGATAAGACAACGTCTCCATAGGATGGTCGTAGTTGATGATGTAGAAATCGTGTTTCAGTTTGACGCGTGCTGGCATGCTCACCCATTCGTATGACGAATCGTTAGAGGTAACAGCCATATTTTCACGAGTGAGTTCGCGTCCGTTGTCGTCGATCACTACGTTCATTGCGATGTCGCCGTTAGAGATATTCGCATTATTATTGACGTATTCGGCCTTTATGGTGATGCGCTTCTGCATAGGATTGCCGGTGCAACTGAGAATGCGGAAGTCGAGGTCGTTCTTAGAGATGGTTATCTCGCACTCTGGAGCAGCAGGAGCTGGCGCCGGAACGGGTTTCTCCACAACCTTCTCCACCACAACAGGCTTCTCCACAACCTTCTCCACCACAACAGGCTTCTCTACAACCTTTTCCACAACAACCGGTTTCTCTACGACCTTCTCCACAACCTTCTCTACGACGACCGGCTCTGGAGTGTTGTCCATATTCTCAAGAATCTGCTTCTGCAAAGCCGCAGCCTGGTCATAGCAAGGCACGTTGGCTGTAGCGGCAGACAGATAGCTCACTGCCTCCTGACAACGGTTCTGGTTGTAAAGGGTCTGAGCCTTCTGCAGAATGAAAGCGCAATTGTTAGCGTAATAGTCAGCAATCTTCTTGCGCGCCGTATTGATGAAGCGCGTGAAGGCAGGTGCAGTCACCTTTATGTTCTTCACCATCGAGAGCATAGCCTTCTCCTTGTTGCCTACAGCTTCGCCCTGAACCGGAATCGTCACGCTGTAATACTCTGCACCGTCGATGATATTCTTGGCGATAAGCACCAGTTCGCCTTGAGCCAAAGACACGTTTCTCACCATGCCGCCGTCTGTAGACAGCACTTTGTCGAGAGACAACGACGGCGAAACAGCGAATACGTTGTACACATCGGCTGCAGCCGCACTGTTGCGGTTGAATACCTGGTGCAGCTTAAGGTCGAGCGCATCAACAACATCCTCAGACAAGCCCTTTGTCTCCGACTTCAATATGGTGAAGTGTATATCGCTTTGTGCATATCCTACCATTGCAACGAATAGGAATATAATCTGTAAGAATGTCTTTTTCATAAAACACCTTTATATAGAGTTATTGAATCATAATTTCGAGCTTCTGTCCCTGTGCCGTTACAGAAGCCTTATAGCCATCGCCCAACTGAGTCTTGAGGAACTTCTTCAAGTCGCTGCTGAAGTTAGACAACGTGTAAGAGCGTCCGCGCTCCACATTCCACAACGGGATGTTCACGGTCATGTGTATATACTTATCAGTGTTGTTGCTCATGTCATAAACACTGTTCTGCGCATGGCTGCGCAACCACTCGTCGAGCACATCCTTGAAGTTGTCGCCGGTAGACGGACTGTCCTGGTCGAAGTCCCAATCGTCGATAGAGTTAGAGATTGTCATGTCTACATACACCTCTCTGCCCTGGCTCACCATAGCCTCAAACGATGTCTTTATCTGGTTGAAGAAGTCGGCCTTTATCTTCTTGAAGGCATAGTCGACGAGTTCCGACTCGCTCACATTGCCTTTATAGTATTTTCCGCTGGGGAATGTAGCAGAAGCAAGATTGCCGTTTGTCTGACTCTCCACAGCGCTTATGCTCAACTGACACTCCATCTGGTTGTTTGCATCTGTAACAACCGCTGCATCAACGGTGACGATGATGTCGCCAGGCAGCTGCTGCACAATCATTGTATTGATGTCCGACTGGCTTTCCGTGCGCATCATCTCATCTTTCTTCGAGTTGCGCAGTTGCGATACGAAGTTACGAGTCTTGTAACCTTTCTTTGTAAACTCGCCAGTCATCTTGTCGAGAGCGTATTTCTTTGCCTCGCTTGCGTCAATGGCTTCAAGCATAGCCTGGAAGTCGGAGCCTTCGCTCGCCTTCAGACCAGGCACAATAACGATAGTAGGGTTGAGCGCCGATGTGCTTTTCTTTGCACTTGCCACGCCCCACGACGGAGATATCGACATGTTGTTATGCTGCAAGTCGGCGATAAGCGACTTTACGTTTATCGAGAGCTGCACCGTGACACGCACCTTGTTGCCTACCTTCTTGTCGCCAACGGTCTTTACCTCGCTTGTGATGTAGTTGATGTAGCGCGACTCCGAGAAAAAGCGATAGTCGTAGTCGTTACGCTCCACAGCAACCATAGGCGTGCCGTCCTTCACGCCTTCTATACCAGCATGAAACAGAGTATGAAAAGCCGACTTGGCAGCCAGCAGTGCAGCGTCCTTCTTCTTGTCGGCAACGGCAGAAGAACGTACTGTGATTATATTACCGTCCTGCGATACCAATGCAGCATCGGTAGAATAGACTTCTGCACTTAGGTTTGTACAGAAGAAGAATCCGAATAAGAGTGATAAGATTATTCTGGTCATAGCTAAAAAAGATAAAATATTTCTGTTTTCGTGCCGATATAAACTAATGACAATGACATGGCTCCATTTTTTCAATGAAGTCATGCCATTTTTATAGACAAAGTATAATTAGATCAACTTCTTTGCCTTGTTAAATATTGTTTCTTTATAGAACACCTCAACCTCAATCTTCTGCTGAGCGTCCATAGCAGCCTTTATCTCCTTGCCGCCCTTTACAACGTCGCAAAGTGTGAGGTCCTCGCCCTCAACAGCGCTCACCTTAAGCTCGCCGATCTCCTTGCGTGAGTTGCGGCCAGCAACAGTGCGAAGCTCGTATACCTTGAAACGTGCCTTGCTGCCTACACCATGAGCAGAACCGAGACTGATGTACACCTGCTTAGCCTCATCACCCTTAGTAGCGTTGATTTCGAGGATTGTACCATTGAGTTTGAAAGCCTCATCAACCAAAGCGCGTACAGCCTTGCGTGCGAACTTGGCAACGTCTACAGCAGCAGCGTCTGGTGTATCGCCAGTAGCCATTTCTGCTATGCTCTCGCCATGCTTGAATGTCTTTGAAGCTATGGTTGTGCCGTTCTTAGGATCAACAACCTTCAATGTATAGTTTACTACAGCAGCATACCACTCCGACTTGCCGTCGTCAGAACGCTTGTGGTCTACAGACAAGGATGTGATTGTGCCCTGCAACAGATAGTTTGCACCGAGCTGTGTCATCACAGCGAGACGAGAAGCGTCGCCTGCTGCCGACAGCTCGCCATTCTGACGACGTGCTTTCTCTACTCTCAAAGCGTCTTCTGCATCAACATCAGTGATAAGAACGCGATTGGTCTCCTGGATGCCTTCAATCACTTTGCTGCGAAGAGCCTCAGCCCAAGAATCCTTCACGTTAGACGGATGAGCAAAATAATCGATGAATACTGAAGACTTGCCTTCAGTCTGCTTCTGTGCAGACACTGTGATTGCTCCACATACGAACAACACTACAAATAAAACACGTAGAAATGATGATTTCATA
>ERZ1026888.1306-NODE-1306-length-11098-cov-4.274654_pt1 | contig 11098 bp, 9 predicted proteins | sample MGYA00380174_ERZ1026888 | MGnify/ENA primary metagenome ERZ1026888 (study PRJEB33269, sample SAMEA4719810) | human gut metagenome | biome: human-associated habitat; feature: organic feature; material: feces | place: Cameroon | collected 2013-10 ...
CGGCGTAGACAAAGGATATCTTCTTGGCAGACAGGATGGAAGAATAGAAGGCAGACAGGAAGGCGTACGAGATGGTGTGCGGCTTGGGAAAGCGGAAAATCAACGCGAAATCACGGTGCGCATGCTGGAAAATCATATGCCGTTGGAAATCATTGTGAGAATCACCGGTCAGTCAGAGGATGATATCAAGAGAATCGCAGAAGAAGAGTCACTTTCTTGCTAGCGGCTATAGCTAGGGAACGCCGATTAAATCTGACAACGATTTAATCAGTGTTTCCCTAGCAAAGGACGCGGAATACATCCGCGTCTTTTTTAGTGGAATTTTCATCGAAGCAACCCCTGAAATGTGATAAAATAGAAATATATTTTATCATCCCTATCCGCCAAAGCACCCAAGACGTGGCGCGACCATATACAAGGACGTCCATCATGCCAAAGAGTTATAAAAACATCCTGATCATAAAAATGAGCTCCTTAGGAGACATTATCCACGCGCTCCCCTCTCTCTACGCCCTGCGTAAAGCCTATCCCGAAGCGAGGATCACCTGGGCCGTACACCCTGCCTTTGCGGGTATTCTGCCCGGCAAGCCGTGGATCGATGAAGTCTACCTCGTCGACCGGAAGCGCATCAAGCAGTTCTCCTACTGGAAAGAAATCCGCAAAGACCTGCATGCGCATCACTTCGACCTCGTCATCGACCTGCAGATGATCGCCAAGAGCGGGCTCATCTCCTTCCTCTCCGGCGGCAAGGAAAAGATCGGCTACCACGATGCCAGAGAAGGCAGCTTCCTCTTCAGCAAACCCATCTCCGGATCCCATAAGCATGGTCACATCATCGAGCAGCTCTTAGATGTCATGCGCTACCTAGGCTGTTCCGTAGACAAGATCGAGTTTTCCCTTCCGGATCTGACAAAAGAAATGGAAACCGTCACTACGATTCTTCGGACAAACGGCGTCAAAGGAAGCTACGTCCTTCTCGTCCCCGGGACACGGGGCGACCATAAGAAATGGCCCATCGAGTACTGGGGCGAGCTTGCAAGGAAACTCGCTGAAGACAAGATCACCACCGTCATTGCGGGCTCAAAAGGCGAGATGCCCATGGGCGAAGCCATCCGGAAAATCTCTCCTTCCCCGTATACCGTGAACCTTATGGGACAGACGAACCTCTTGGAACTCGCCGCTCTGGAAAAAATGGCGGCGCTTCACATTTCCAGCGACACCGGCCCCCTCCACATCGCGAACGCTGTCCACACTCCCATCATCGCTCTCTTCGGCCCGACACTTCCGGACAGAAGCGGCCCCTATGGGAATGACAACAGCCACGTCCTTTTGGCAGAGCATCCGGGAACGAAAGGATGTAAGATGTCGAGTATCCCTGTGGAAAAAGTGTATCGGATGATACGGGACATTTTGAGGAAATGAGTGCGCTGATCTTTAGAATCTGAAAAAGATGGAGCTTGCTTTGAGAGTATAAACGAAAATTGTGGTTATAATCTGCGCGGTGTGATAGAATGATACATAGGGAGGAAGGACTCTATGAGCACGCTAAAAATACTTCGCATTCAATTTCATGGCATCCCTCTATACAAAGATGAGGAAGTAAAGGTCAATTTTGTCGCGACGGATCGAGTGAGTGATATTGACCAGGTCTATGCGATCAAGAAGTCACTTTATACGCAGAAACTAATTGCTTTCGGTGGGATCAATGCCTCTGGCAAGACCACGGCATTGAAGCTGCTGTATTTAGCATTTGCTGTAGTTTTGGGGAATATCAGCTTGAATACCCCAGGGCTGATGGGAACGTCTTTTCTGGGAGAAAAAAACCGAATGACGGTAGACTTTTTCTATAAAGAGCGTATTTATGAATTGTGCTCTGAGATACAGCAGATAAAAGGACGCCACGTTTATACAGAAGAGACGTTGAAATGGAAACCAGCCAAAACTATTCCTTCAAAGAAAAGTATTTTTGAATTTCCAGAAGAGTCTCAATATGTCAGAAGAAGTACACTCTCCGCTGAAACTTTGTCGGTTCTGCATGATGATGACAGTATTGCCATTATGGAAACTCGGGATAATGATACTTTATTTGCACAGGCAATTTCACTGACCAATCTGAATCTTTGCACTACCTTAGGGACATCACCTATGGTGGTGCTGAATGCATTTGATCCCAACTTGGAGACATTGGCTTCAGAAAACCATGATGGAGAGATCTTCTATCGAGTCAAGTTCAAAAATCAAGACCACAGCTATCAGATACACAATCTGACAACTCTCAGCGATATGATATCCTCAGGGACAATCAAAGGCCAAAACTTGATATGTATGATACAAAATGTTTTGGAAAAAGGCGGCTATCTGCTTATTGATGAGTTGGAAAATCACATGAACAAAGCTCTGGTGCAAATGATACTGGACATTTTCAAAGATCCGCGCATCAATAAAAAAGGAGCCTGCCTGCTTTTTAGTACACATTATACAGAGATTCTTGATTTTATTGATAGGAAAGATGATATCTATATTACACGCCGCGCAAAGGATTCGACAAGACAGCTGGAAATCCTCAACTATGCAGAGGTCGTGAAACGAAATGACGTCAAGAAGAGCGAAGTTTTCATTTCCAACTATATCGGAGGTACGGCACCTTCCTATGAATACATTCAGGCATTGAAGGAGGCTTTATGTCATCTGGACGACTAAATCCTCAAGATTTAAAAAATAGCTACGTGCTTTGTATCTGTGAAGGAACTGCAGAAGAAGTAATTTTGAATCGATTGCTCGATGAGAATTGCTTGATTTTTAACCGGAATCAAGTCATTGATAAGGCACCGACACGGATCAGGCAGGCGCGTAAAATCGAAAGCTCCTTTCTGAATAGAGATTTCGCGAAAGATGTTGTCATTTTGCGTATTATTGATTCTCGAAGAGAAAAATTCAATTTGGGGAAGCTGTATAGAGAGCGATTCTCCGTGTACGATATACTGACGACGCCTGAAATAGAAATGCTCATGGTCTGGGGAGAAAATCTGTATGAGGAATTCAAAAAGTCCAGAAAGAAACCCAGTGACTTTATGGCGGCTGTTCACGCTAGAGAAGAAATCAAAAGCAGGCCATATCTGGAAAGGTACTATGCGGATGTAAATTATTTGCTGACAGCCATTGAAAACTATGCTCGAGATGCATCGCATCGTGATGAACTTGGGCTCTATCAATTAACCAAACGCGCTTACGGGATCAAATAGGGAAAAGAGCATTGCCAGTGATGGCGATGCTCTTTTCTTTTTTAGGAGGCATGGATATGATCGTTATCAGATCTGATCCTGTGATTTAATCAATGTTTTCCTAGAATATTTTCATCAAAAACGCCTTATAGGTATGGTACAATAAAAAGAAGACTTTAGGGACGCAGGCGAGCTTTTCTGCTGATTTCCACCGGCGTCTGGGGTAAAAATATATCGTACAGGGAGAGAGATCCATGAAAGTCATGCTGGCAGATTTTCATAAATTCATTGGCTATAGCGGCGGCATCGAGAACGTCTTTGCTAAGATGGCGAGCGCCCTTTCTGAAAGAGGCTATGACGTCATCGCCGTCTTTGCCGACGAGAAAAGAGAAGGAGAGCCCTTCTTCACCGTGCCCGAGAGCGTAAAGCTCCTGAACCTCTACCACCTACCGGGGGAGAAAGCAGTAAAACCGAGCGGACTTACGAAAGTACTCCGCGAAGTCATCCGCCCCTTCTCGAGAGCGGCAGCCCGAGATCAGAATTACCGCCTGCTCTATCAGGCGAAAACGCAGCTGTCGCGGCTTCTCGAAAAAGAAAAGCCGGACGTGATCATCTCCTTCCGTGAACCCACCGGACGGTTACTTTTGGATGGCGTGGGGACGAAGATCCCCGTGATCTCCATGCTGCACAATGATCCGGATGAGATCTTCCGCGGCTCGCCGGCGGAGGAGAGAAAGGCTTTAGAAAAAAGCGCCGCCATTCAGGTGCTTCTCCCTTCTTTTATTTCTAAAGCGAAAAAATACCTGCACTATGACCACTTCATCGCGATACCGAATGCGGTGAACGCGCCGCATGTCACGGCAGATCATCTCGCAAAGAAGGACAAGTACACCATCACCTGCGTCGGCCGCCTCACCGGCCGCACCAAGCGTCAGCATCTCCTGATCGAAGCCTTCGCACGGCTTTCCAAAGACCATCCGGACTGGCAGGTGAAGCTCTGGGGAGACACCTATGATAAGCCCTATGTCGCTTCGCTGAGATCAAAAATAAAGAAGTACGGTCTGGAGAAGCAGGTCTTCCTTTGCGGGACGACAAAAGATATGGATGCTGTTTGGAAAGAGACCGACATCTTTGCATTCCCCAGTCATCACGAAGGGTTTGGATTGGCCTTAGTAGAAGCAATGTGCTGCGGTATCCCGGCGGTCGGCTATCGAAGCTGTCCGGCAGTGAATGAGATCATCGTATCGGAGGAGAATGGGCTCCTTTGCGAAGACGGGGTAGCCCCTTTGTCGCAGGCGCTGGGATGTCTAATGGACGATCGCACGCTTCGCCGGGCCTATGGGGAGGCAGCGAGATGCATGGCGGAGAAGTATCATGCGGAGAAGGTTTGGGAGCAGTGGGAAAGATTATTGCGTAGATTGTTGTGCACCAAGTATAGCAAAGGAGGCGTTTTATGAATATTTTAATTGCCCATTTTTGCACTCACTGGGTGCAGTGCAGCGGTGGCGTAGAGAAAGCCACTGTCGGGTTTGCGAATGAATTGGCTCGACGAGGGCATTCTGTGACTATACTTTATTTGGATCAAGAGGAAGGCAACCCCTATTTTTCATTGGATAGGCAAGTTGTAACGGAGAATATTCTTTTTAAAAATCATAGACAGGTGATTTCGCAAAAATTGCCTGTTTTTCATCGGATTTATCGAGAAATCCTTAGACCTTTTGGCTTAAAAGGTCCGAAGCATGTTAATGCTGTATACAAAGGAAAACAGTATGGGCGTCGTATTTCAGAGTGCTTGTCAAAGTATTCGCCAGATGTGGTTGTAGCTTGTTCACCACTGTCAGCAAAGTATGTTATTGCTGATGGAAGATGTCAGGTGCCGGTTGTACTTATGGATCATGACGATTGTAATATCTCTATGCCATTGCTCTCGAGAGAAGAACTTCAAGCAATGGGAAAATGTAAATTTATACAAGTCCTGTTACATTCTTTTGTGCCAGTTACTAAAAAGTACTTGCCAGATGTCCCCGTCTATGTGATTGGAAACATAGTGGAAGAAGCAAAAAAACAAGCATTTCCTGGAAAAGCGAAAAAACAATATATTATTTCTTGCGTCGGGAGTGTTTCGCATAGGAAGAATCAAGAGCTCCTTGTAGAGGCTTTTTCAAAGGTTTCCAAGCAGTTTTCTGATTGGAATGTTGAAATTTTCGGGGGGGGTGAAGATTCTAACTATGGCAAGTCTGTAAAAAAACTTATTGAGGAAAAACAGCTAGATAGGCGTGTTTATCTTAGAGGTTCTACACGAAATATTGCTGACGTATATGCGAAAAGCGATATTTTTGCAACGACAAGTACATTGGAGTCTTGGGGAATTGCTTTGACCGAGGCAATGGCGGCAGGTCTTCCGTGCGTCGGTTTGAAGTCTTGCTCTGGTATCAATGAGCTTATTTTGGATGGGGAAACTGGATTTCTTACTTCATCAAGTGCAGAGGATTATTCGACTGCTTTACAAAAATTGATGGAAAGTATTGAACTACGTGGAAAAATGGGCAAAGCGGGAAGATTGCGTATGGAAGAATTTCGCGAAGATAGAATTATAGATCGATGGGAAAATTTACTACTGCATGTAGTTTCTGAAACGAAGTAAAATATATAAAAGACATTCTTGGTATCGTAAGTGGGAGGTTAGTTTATGGGAAACGTTCTAATTGATGACAAGGCACCTCTCATTTCTATTGTCGTTCCTGTGTACAAGGCGAAAATGTTTTTGACGCGATGCGTAGAAAGTGTACTACATCAAACCTATACAAATTGGGAGTTGATCCTGGTTGATGATGGTTCGCCTGATCGATGCGGAGATATGTGTGATGCTTATGCGCGAAAAGATACTCGGATTTTGGTGGTACACCAAAAAAACAAGGGACCTTCAGCAGCTAGAAATCATGGAATGAAAAGCTGCCACGGGAAGTACCTTTATTTTTTGGACTCGGATGACTATATAGCACCAGAGACCTTTACTGTTCTCTTGCGGTACGCTTTGCAAGAAAAGGCAGAGATCGTCATGCACGGACACTATCATGTAACGAGTGATGGGAAAGTACAGAGCGCAGTTGATTGGAAGCCTTCTGAGGATGCAGATAAGATCAGAAAGGATATTTTATCGAACAAGATCCCGAATTTTGCTTGTGGAAAACTTTTCTTACGATGCTTATGGGATGGAGTAGAATTTCCACCAGGTCAAACGATGGAGGACATGTTCGTTCTGCCGCGGATCTTCCTGAAGGCTGAAAAAATGATGCTTGTTACGGATTTGCTGTATTACTATTGTCAAAATAGTGGCAGTATTATGAATTCAGCTCATCTGAGTTCATATATTCGGACAAGATACGGGAAATTTTTAGCTTGGAAGGAACATGAGGCGATGGCGCAGGAGTATTATCCGGCGCTTGAAGGTCTTTGCAGACGACAAGCTGTCCATAGTGCAGTGCGTTCTTACTTTCTAAGTAGTGGGACAGGTATACTTTCTTCACAGATACAACATGAAATTCGAACGTATCTTTTCGCACAAAAGGGTTCGTTGCCATTCCGCTTGCAATGTAGCAGGATCCTGATTTTATACGGGCCGCAAAAACTGAATTGTTTATTGGGGAAGATGCAGAGAGCGATTGTTGCATATCAGCAGAAAAAAAGGCGGCAGAAAGGTAAATAAAATGAGTGCCAATAAAATAACAAGCACTTTTGCCATGGTGGTTGTAGCCATAATTACATGGGGGGCGACAGCAGATCATTTCCTCAAGGCGGGTATGTCTATTGCAATGATAGCTTTTGCATTATATGTGGCATATACATTGTGGAAGCGGGATTATATCAAGGACTTTTCTATAGATGTATATATCCGTAATGCGTTTTTATCCTTGTATGGATTGATGATAGCGACAACGTTATTTCATTTGGAAAACATGCAAAATCTTATTGGGGGAGAAATAAGCGCGATGGGATTGGTGGCTTTTACCATTCCTTTTTGGTTAATTCTTTATGTGGGTTGGAAAACGAATGTTGCGAAGAGTATAATTCTTTCCTTTAGCATATGGGCGTTCTTTGTGTGCACATATGGTATGTATGACTATCATGTAAGAAATCTTTCCCGACTGGTCAGCGTTTATAATTTTCCGACTCGTGCTGGATGTATTTTAGTCATGTGCATTTTTTTTACTATAGCATTGCTTTGGTACTACAGGAAAAAACGATTTCAAGTAGTGCTGTATTCCGCGCTTTTGGGCTTGGAAATGATTTCTTTGGTATTGACTGAGACAAGGGCCGCTTTTGTAGCCCTGGCTGTTTCTGGGATAGCGGTGGCAGGAGTGGTCCTTTTTCGCTATAAGCAGTATATTTCCAAAAGAGTTAAAGTGCTTTTAGTACTGGCTTCATTGTTTTTAACTGTTTTTAGCGCGGGGTATAGTGTTTATATTGGTCGAGAAAGCAGTTATCGAATGATGGGAGAAGAACGCCCTTTGGTATGGCTTAGCACATATAAAATGTGGGAGGATCATAAGATCTTGGGGATCGGTGCGAGTGAGTGGAAAGCGGCTTACGCAGGACCATATCGTCCGATGGAGAGTCGCGAAGCAGGTATCCTTAGTCATCCGCATAATATGCCTCTATACTTTTTGGCAACAGGAGGTATAGTAGGTGGGATAGGGTACATCTTGTATCATGTTTTTTTTATAATGTATTTTTTAAAACGAACGCTTAAATCACCAAAAGATCCATTTGCCTGGGCGCTTTTTGCCATTTTTATTGCATATACGGTCAATGGTTTTCTGGATGCAACTATCGTATCTAAGCAAGTTTCCCGTATTTTTTATTTGTTGCTGGGCGTCAGTATCATCTTTGATCGTTGGCATTTACGTGAAGCATAAAGTTATATAAATGATGAAGCACATTTGAATAGATGGATATTGTCAGTGCTTTCATTTACATTGTGGTTGTATCAAGGGCAAAACATTATGAGAATAGAAGAGGTGCTGGTATAATGATAAGCTTAAGACATAAAAATATCGTCATTATCTACATGCTCTACTTTGGAGACATGGTTTCTCTTTCGCCATTTCTTGAGATCCTTCGCCGCGAAGCTGTTGGTTCTAAGATCACGCTTGTCATCGATGCTAGATTTCAAGAGGCTGTCCGATACAATCCATGCATCGATACGATCATTCCGGTGGACCGCAAAAAGGTGGGTGTCTACGCTACGTGGAAGCTGGGGAAAGAAATCGGGAAGACGCATCCGGACATTCTCATGGTGCTTCACGGGACGACGCGTGCTTTCCTCATGGCGAAGGCGATGAAGGCGAAGGTGTGGGTCGGGGAGACGGGAAATCCACTGGGGCGGTTTTTTATCGATGATGAAATACTGGTGGAGCGGCGTGACTGTCATGCGGCAGAAAAGTATGTCAAGGTGCTGGAGCACTTGGGCGTGTCAAACTTGGCCCACCATGGGATGCAGATGTATACCTGCCCTGCATGGGAAGAGGGGGTAAAGGCTTTTTTTGCCGCAGAGGAGGTAAAGCCGGGGGATAGACTGGCGGGATTTTCTGTGGGAAGCTCGACCGCGGAGAAGAACTGGCCTGCAGAGAAATATGGAGAAGTGGCGGACCACTTCGCTCGCCTTGGCTATCGTCCTGTCTTCTTTGGCGTTCCCCGTGAGATGCCGCTCATAGAGAAAGCCTTGGCACATATGAAACGCAGAGATGAGGCCATCGTGGCGGCCGGGAAGCTCTCTATGGGGGAATTCATCGCGGCGGCGTCATGGTGTGCAGTCGCTTTTACAAATGACAGCGGGCCGATGTACGTGTTCGATAGCCGCAAGGTGCCGGTGATCGCGATGTTTGGGCCGAGCAATGCGAAGCTCCATCATCCGCTGGGGGAGAAGTCCTGCGCACTGGCGACGACGGATATGCCGCGCACGCAGGACCATGTGAATCACACGATCCGTGACAAGTCTTATACACCGATAGATGCTATTTCTGTGAGCGAGGCCGTCTGTGCCGGCGAGTGGGCGCTCGGAATGATAAGTGATGAACGGTATGAGGGGCATCTTGCGTTTGTTGAAGGAAATCGGCATGACGGATGATGCCGGCGAAGGATAGTCAATGGCATAGTAAAACGCCCGAGGGGATAGGACGGGTATCCCTTCGGGCGTTTATTGTGGGTGTCAGTATATGGTCTTGCCTTTCCAATGAGGTAAGGAGTATGTTTTACAGTTTAGCCCCAAGGTACTTCAGGTACCACATCAGCATTTCGCCGTAGTTTCCATACATACGGGCGCTGCGGGCAGCCTGATGGAGGTTTTTTGTCCCTTTTGGAGGAACGAGCGGGACATCCTTCCAGGGTGTTTTTCTTTGAATGGCAGCGTATTCTTTGACGACGTCCCAGTTCTGTACCCAGTCGTGCCACGGCTTGGCATGGCCGGCGAAGTGAATGATGACTTTATCTTTGTAGTCTTCATTGACAGGCTGCTTGGCAAACAGGGAGTGGCGATCCAGATTGTAGAGGTAGTTGTATTTCTTGTCGATATAAAGGCTTTTACCGTCAAGCATTTCATTATGGATGTCCTGATCATGGTGAGAGAGGCGGTTTCCTACACGCTTGACGTTTTCTTCCGCACGGCGGACGATGTCGTCGAAGCGGTTTTCTTTCATCCAGAGACGTGTATTGATGAGCATCATGCCGGCATTGAAGTAGCGGGTGGTATGCATGCGTCTGGCATTGGCTTGTTCTCCGCGATCAGATACGACGGCGACAGCATTTCCTTGAAAATCCAGTTCGGACAGATACTTCAGGGAACCACGGCAGAGCATATCCCCATCCAGGTACAGGACGCGGTCAGCAACTGGTGCGATGGTCGGTGCGACGAGAAAGCGGTAGAAGAAAGCAGCTACCCCATCAGAGAGAAGGAGTGGCTTGAAGCAGCTGTCGTCGATCAGGTGAATTTCTAGAGGGCTGTCCATGGAAGCCGCTGCTTTTTGAAGATTCGCCTTTTCTTCTTCAGGAAGATGATTGACAAAGAAATGGTAGCAGATGGGGAGGTCTTTATTGTGCTCATGCACAGTGAGGGCTACGATCCCCATATGCGGTATATAGTCGGTGGTACCTGTGAGTGCAATGTGGAAAGCATCTTTTGTAGTCGGCTTTCCGAAGTGCAGAGTTTGTGTTATGGCGTCGTCAAGTATATTTGACATATAAAAACTTCATCCTTTCATAGTTTCAACATATCATTTATACTAGTATAAATGATGTAAAACATACTAGCAAGGAGGCCTTGAATGAAACGGAATATTCAGCTCAGTAAAAAGACAATTTTCGTGACTGGAGCAGCTGGTTTTATTGGCGCAAATCTGGTAAGGCAGTTGCTTTCGATGGATTTACAGGGGACGGTCATCGGTATCGATAATATGAATGACTATTACGATGTTTCCCTGAAAGAGTATCACCTGCAGGAATTGGAGAAGGCCGCTCGGCTATCGTCCAGTCAGTGGGTATTCATCCACGGGAATATTGCGGATAAGGCGCTGATGGGAGAAGTCTTTGCCAGGTACAAGCCGTCGATCGTGGTAAATCTGGCGGCGCAGGCAGGGGTGCGGTATTCGATCACGAATCCGGATGTCTATGTCGAGTCGAATCTTATCGGATTTTATAACATCTTGGAGGCATGCCGCCATTCGTATGATGATGGCGCACCGGGGGTGGAGCATCTGGTCTATGCGTCCTCGTCTTCTGTCTATGGTGGGAATACGAAGGTGCCTTTCAGCACGGATGACAAGGTGGATCACCCAGTGTCTCTCTATGCGGCGACAAAGAAGTCGAATGAGCTTCTGGCTGTC
>ERZ1026888.1309-NODE-1309-length-11090-cov-10.369914_pt1 | contig 11090 bp, 9 predicted proteins | sample MGYA00380174_ERZ1026888 | MGnify/ENA primary metagenome ERZ1026888 (study PRJEB33269, sample SAMEA4719810) | human gut metagenome | biome: human-associated habitat; feature: organic feature; material: feces | place: Cameroon | collected 2013-10 ...
TTTCCTCCTTCCAGTCGTAGTTGCGCTGATACAGAGGTATGATGAATCGCTTGTCCGATCCATCAAAGAATTTTATTAGAGGTTGTGCATCGCCTTTCATGGTTAGAATATTGATTTAATGTAACCAATAAGTTCTTTATTGTTACAATTAGGAACTTCAAGAGATCTACCTCCTTTTAAGCCATGTTTACATAGCTCTTTTTCAGAAAGCATTGTGCCTTCATATTCTTCAAGTAGTTCAAGTTTATAAGTAATGTCATTAGGTGGTGTAACGACCCAAAACGATTGGTCTTCACGTTTGCAATTTTCAGCAGTTACCACCATTTTGAAACGTACATAACGCTCATCTGACATAAAAAGATACACAATATCTCCAATAGAAAAACGTGCTCTTCCCATTCTCCAATTGATGAATCCAAGACAATGGAGTGCATCAGCATGTCTAACCTTTTTTCTGTTGGCAAAGGCAAGCCAAGTGCGATTATTCAACATAATTGTCTTTTTAAGTCAAGAAACATCTAATAGTTTATAAAAAACAGGTAAAAAATCAGTCATACCATTCTTGAAAACTATTCTCTATGTTCTTTAATAGCCTCTACTGTTCATTCCGTTATCAAACTATTTCGTATTCTGTAGTTATTATCTTTATCTTCTTGAACAAAAATTTATAACATCACTTTTTGCAAACAGTTGCTGTAAATATTACTCAATCAAACTCTTCTTCCAATTCTTTGCCTTCTCCGTTAGTCGGTACATCTGTTTTGGATGATTAGGCTGTTCTGGATATTTCCGTTCAATACTGCCATCTGCCAGTGCAGGAGCGATATAACTATCATGCATTGTTTTGCGTCTGACTATTGAACATAGTTTCATCATCTCAGAAACATCAATATAATCATCGTTCATTACTGCCAATAATTTTTCTACTTGGGCGGTACTTGGGCGGTACTTGGGCGGTACTTGGGCGGTACTTAGGCGGTCAAACTCCTTTTCTGTTGTCCACTCCGCCATCAATGTAGCCTTTAGAATGAAAGCATCTATGTGAAATGATGGAATGGCGCATCCTTTTGTTTCCAGTTCATTGCAGATACGGTCAATACCCTCACCAAACTCCTTGACATACTTGTATGCCTTGAGGTATTGGGCTATCTTGGGATTTCGAGAGAAATGAGTGTGGCGAATGTTGTCTAGTCGCACCAATCCTGGTAAATCTCCTGGAGACTCGAAGACAACACGGTCGTCGAACATCTTTATCTGAATCTCGGTTCCCTTGATGTTATATGCTCTGTGACAGCAACTATTGACCACCATCTCTTGTATAGCATATTTTGAGTAGTTGCGACGGGTAACAAAACGCCCGTCTTCTCCAAGGAAAGAGTGCTCACGAACCTGTGTTTCCAGATACTCTATCGTACGGCGTACCTGCTGAAGGATGGTTCCCCCGAATGTCACGTCCTTGACAACATTCATCTCTGTACCAACCTTTTCCTCTGTACCCTCATAGCGGATGAAGCGAGTGCGGGCACGTGGGAAGAAACGCTGAGGATTCTTTCCGAAAAGAAGAATGCAAGCTGTACTAACCTTCTGCTGACCATCTTTTTCAGTAACAAAGTCGTTGTTCTCTCTAAGATACTCCATGCCAGACTTTCCATAGCCTATAACATTCATATAGTCACTCACAAGATTCATGTCAACATCATCGATTGTGGCACCATAAACATCTTTGTCTTCATAGTAGCGTTCGCCCTTGTCGTAGAGAAGTTGCATACGCTCGTCAAAGTTGAGTTTCTTACTTTTGTCGCCTACACGCATGAAACATTCGTCTGCTTGGTTGGTATGAAGTTGAACGCTTGCAGGAATGTGCATAAGCAGGATGCGGTTCTCTCGACCTTCATAGTCTGTACATGGCAAATATTCACACCTGACCCTTACAGACGGATTGCAGAAATCGAAAGGAGCGCGAAGCAACTCATTCAGTCGCTCCTCGTTTCCATCAATCCCTTCTATTCTGCGAGTCTTATCAGAAATGCCAATGGCAAGCACTCCACCATCGGCATTAGCCATAGCCACAATGGGTATCGCTAATGCTTTGGGCGCAATCTGTATGCTCTTGCAATCGAACGTCTGACATTCTTTGCAAGCCAGTATTTCTTCTATTGTCATCTTTACTGCTTATTTCTCTTGATAATGACAGCTTGATTCTTTCCAAGTTTGTCTGCCAGCCATTTGCCGTTTAGATTGCAAATCTACTAAATTCTACTGAGAATAGGGTGTATCTACATAAAATAATATTATAGCCAAGCGAATATTTGATGATTTCATACAAGGTATAACCATATTCACCATAGACCAAGATTCCACATAACAAAGAAAATAAGATGAAGTATAAAACTATTATTGATAAATACAACAAGGAACAAAATAGGAATGAATGTTGACAATGTGCTTGATGTAGCCAAAATAATCACAACAATAAAGATGCCAGAGAATGGGACGTTCTTCACAAAAACATTGTTCCTAACAGATAAGCACCGTACTATCATGTCACTTTTCGACCTATCAAAAGACCAATTTTAATTTGGGTGGCGCATTGACGAAGTCAAGAGCCCTCAAGCTCACTTTCTGTAGCAAACACCTCCAAAATCATTTTCCAATCTTCGGTAGATGCATTAAAATGCCCACCGTTGAAGGACGATGGGTCAACCTAATGTTTTCACAACGGAATAATCCTTATTGTGATTTGCTCGAAATAATGATGCAAATATAGATATAAGAAACGAAAAGTCAAAATATTCCTGATAAAAATTGGCATTCTGCATAATAAATCATACATTTGTATGCGTAAAGACACATTATCAATGACATCAAACATATTTATATATGAAGAACATCTTAGGACTGGATCTTGGAACCAACAGTATCGGATGGTCTGTAATCCAAGAAAAACATAATGAGAACAATGAATGCCAGAAACTCATTCTCGGAGCTGGAAGCAGAATCATCCCTATGGACGCAGCTGTAATTGGTGATTTTGCAAAGGGAAACACCATATCACAAACTAAAGACCGCACGCAATACAGGGGCGTTCGCCGACTACGCGAACGCTGTCTGCTGCGCCGCGAGCGACTGTTCAGGGTACTCGACATTATGGGATTTCTACCACAGCACTTCTCAAACGCACTCACAAGATATGGAAAGTTCAAAGATGCAGACGAGGAGCCCAAGATTGCATGGAGGAAAGATGACGAAGGAAAAATGCACTTTCTCTTTGCTGATTCATTCAATGAAATGATAGAAGAGTTCCGTTCTGTCCAACCGGGACTTCTAAAAAGAGGAATGAAAGTGCCATACGACTGGACTTTGTATTATCTCAGGAAGAAAGCCATGAGAGAAGCCGTCACACCATTCGAACTGGCATGGCTAATACTCAGTTTCAATCAGAAACGAGGCTATTATCAGCTTCGCGGCGAAGAAGAAGGTGAAGCCGACAACAGCAAATGTGAGGAATATCTTGCGCAGAAGGTCGTTGACGTAATAGACACAGGTGAGAAGAAAGGCAAAAGCACATGGTTTGACATCGTGCTTGAAAACGGCATGGTATATCATCGCTCTGCTGAAATAAAGCCAGACTGGATTGGCAAGACAAAAGAATTCATCGTCACCACCCAATTCGACAAAGACGGAAATCCGAAGAAAGACAAGGAGGGAAACGTCAAGATGTCTTTCAGAATGCCAAACGAAAACGACTGGAATCTACAGAAAAAGAAAGCGGAGAAGGATATCGACGAATCCGGCATGACTGTCGGAGAATACATCTATAATGCGCTGCTTCACAATCCGAAACAGAAAATCAAGGGAAAACTCGTGAGAGTAGTAGAACGCAAATACTACAAAAACGAACTGCAAAAGATATTGGAGTCACAAAAGCGCTTCATCCCGCAACTTTCCGACTCTGCGCTATACGAAAAATGCATAAATGAGTTATATCAGAGCAACGGAGCCTATCGCAACTCCATATCCACAAGAAATGATTTCACCTATCTCTTCGTAGACAACATCATATTCTATCAAAGACCTCTGAAAAGCAAGAAATCCTTGGTAGACAATTGTCCATACGAGAGTCTGGCATACACAAAAGATGGCGAGGAACACAAAGCACCTGTGAAGTGCATAGCAAAATCGCATCCGCTATATCAGGAATTCAGACTATGGCAGTTCATCTCAAACCTCCGTATCTACCAACGCCAGAAGCAGGTCGGCGACAAAGTGAAACTTGACGTTGATGTCACAGATGAGTTTCTGCCTACGGATGACAGGCGAGAAGCACTTTTTGATTATCTCAACGACAAAACGGAAATAAAGCAGGACGTATTGCTCAAAGAATTCTTCAATATGAAGAAGCCCAAGGGCAAAGACAGCGTATATCCATACAGATGGAACTATGTAGAAGACAAAAGTTATCCCTGCAATGTGACAAGAGGAAAGATACTGGCTAAACTGAACAAGGCAGGGATTTCTGCCGATTTCCTGTCAAGCAACGGCAATGAAGAATCATTATGGCACATTCTTTATTCTGTTGAAGACAAAGGCGAATTAAGAAAAGCACTAGCCCGTTTCGCTGCGAAAAACGGACTTGACGACGCTTTTACAGAAGCCCTTGCCGACATAGAGCCATACAAGAAAGAATATGGAGCATACTCAGCCAAGGCTTTGAAGAAGCTGCTGCCACTGATGCGGTTGGGCAAATACTGGAACTATGACAACATTGCCCCGGCTACCAAGGCACGTATCAGCAAAATAATTGACGGAGAATATGACGAGAACATACGAAACCGCGTTAGAGAAAAGGCGATGTCTCTCACTTCTGCATCTCAATTCCAAGGACTTCCACTTTGGCTTGCGTGCTATATCGTTTACGACCGCCACAGCGAAAGGGCAGACTCTGGCAGATGGTCTTCTCCTGAAGACATCGACAAATACCTAAGCGACTTCAAGCAGCACTCTCTCCGCAACCCTATAGTGGAGCAGGTTGTCACTGAAACCCTGCGAACAGTACGTGATATATGGAAAAGATATGGCGAGATAAGCGAAATCCATGTGGAGTTGGGACGCGAGATGAAGAATCCTGCCGACAAGCGTAGCAAGATGAACCGCCGTATGCTTGAGAACGAAAATGCAAACATGCGTGCCAAACTTCTTCTCACCGAATTCATGAATCCAGAATTCGGAATAGAGAACGTGCGTTCTTATTCGCCAAGTCAGCAGGAACTCTTGAGAATATACGAGGATGGCGCAATCAGCAATGCCGGCAGCGAAATAGACAACGAGATTTCCGACATCATGAGCCGGCTGTCTCAAGTAGATGTCAAGAAGCAGCCTACGGCGTCTGAAGTAAAGCGCTATATCCTATGGCTTGAGCAGAACTACCGCTCACCATATACCGGACAGATGATTCCACTTGCAAAGCTCTTCACTCCAGCATACGAGATAGAGCACGTGATACCGCAGTCGCGCTATTTTGACGACTCTTTCTCTAATAAAGTCATCTGCGAAGCTGAGGTGAACAAGCTGAAGGACCGTATGCTCGGATATGAATTCATCAAGCAGCACAAGGGCGAAAAGGTATCGCTCAGCATGGGGGGCACCGTGGAAATCCTCTCCCCCGAGGAATACGTGCGCCATGTGGAATCTCAATACAAGAACAACAAAGCGAAGATGCGCAAGCTTCTTATGGACGACATTCCTGATGAATTCATAAACAGACAGCTGAACGACAGCAGATATATAAGCAAGCTCATCATTTCTCTTCTCTCCAACATCGTGCGGGAGGAAGGAGAGGAAGAGGCTACCTCTAAAAACGTAATCAGCTGCAACGGCAGCATCACAGACAGGCTGAAAAAGGACTGGGGCATAAACGACATGTGGAACCATATCATCCTGCCTCGTTTCAGAAGACTGAATGAACTAACGGGAACTGACAAGTTTACCACTTCAAACAAAGAGGGTCACGAAGTCCCCGATATGCCTCTTGAACTGCAGAAGGGATTCAACAAGAAGCGCATCGACCACCGCCATCATGCGATGGACGCCATCGTCATAGCATGCACCACACGCGACCATGTGAACCTGCTGAACAACGAGGCTGCGATGTCGAAGAACAATGCCAACAGAATCCAGCTTTCAAAGAAACTCCGCCGATACGAGTCCGTAGAAATCGAAAAAGACGGCATACGCAAACAGATTTCTGTGGCAAAGGAATTCAAGAAGCCCTGGGAGGGATTTACCGCAGACGTGGAACGCACCCTGAGAGACATAGTGGTAAGCTTCAAGCAAAATCTGCGTGTCATCAACAAGACCACCAACTATTACCAGCATTTCAAGGATGGCAAGAAGATATACTCCCCTCAATCCAAGGGTGACTCATGGGCAATCCGCAAGTCTATGCATAAAGAAACCGTATTTGGCGAAATCAATATCAGACGCACCAAGGAAGTCTCGCTGAAGGAAGCTATGAAGCGCACCAAAGACATTGCAGACAAGGAACTGAGATCAAAGATTGTCGAACTGATGGCATTGCAATACAATGAGAAAAAGATAAAGCAATATTTCAGCGACAACAAGGATGAGTGGAGCGACGTGAACCCGAAGAAGATTAAAATCCATTACTTCACCAAGGAGACCAATGAGCGTTTCTTCGCCACAAGAAAGCCATTGGACACTTCATTCGACAAGAAGAAGATAAAGACCCAAGTGGCAGATACTGCCATCCAGAAAATTCTGCTAAACCATCTGTCTGCACACGGCGACAAGGCGGAAACAGCATTTTCGCCAGACGGCATCGACGAGATGAACCGCAACATAATTGTGCTAAATGATGGTAAATTCCATCAACCTATTCTCAAGGTGCGCATATATGAGAAAGCGGACAAGTATGCTGTTGGCCAACAAGGCAACAAGAAAAAGAAATACGTAGAGGCTGCCAAGGGAACAAACCTGTTCTTCGCCATCTATGCAGAAGAAAAGATAGACGAAAAGACAGGAGATATCGTTATCACGAGAACCTACGACTCCATACCTCTGAATGTCGTCATCGACAGAGAGAAACGAGGGTTATCGCCTGCACCTGAAAATGAAAATGGAGCAAAGCCTAAATATGTGCTGTCGCCAAACGATTTGGTGTATGTACCAAATGAAGAAGAGAGGGAAACAGGAAGATTCTGTGAGCCTTTAGACAAGGAGCGGATATATAAAATGGTTAGTTGTACAGGAAATAGATGCTTTTTTATTCCATATTCAACAGCCAAGCCTATTTACGACAAAGTGGAATATTTTTCATTAAACAAATTGGAACGAACACTTAACGGCGAAACAATTAAAGAAATCTGCATACCTATATCAATAAACCGTATAGGAGAAATAACATTGTGTTAATAATAACAGCCGAATAGTTTATCAAAAAACGATAAACAATTCGGCTTTTTGTTTTACAACTTAAAAGACTAAGCCCATGATAAAGAAAACACTTTATTTCGGAAATCCTGCCTATCTATCGCTTCGCATGGGACAAATGGTTATAAAATTGCCTGAAGTGGAAAGCAATCCAGACCTTCCTGAGCGTATGAAGCAGGAGTCGGAAGTGACCAAGCCTATTGAGGATATAGGCATTGTGATTCTCGACAACAAGCGCATAACAATCACCCAGGGACTGCTTGAAGCATTGCTCGAAAACAACTGTGCCGTGATAACATGCGACAGCCATAGCATGCCTGTTGGATTGATGCTGCCGCTTTATGGCAATTCTACGCAAAACGAACGCTTCCGTGAGCAACTGGATTCCTCTCTGCCGCTGCGCAAACAGTTGTGGCAACAGACCATAAAGGCCAAGATTGACAATCAGGCAGCTGTATTATCCCTATACACCGGTGTTTCCACAAAGGTTCTCGAAAGACTCTCGGCAGATGTCAGAAGCGGCGACCCCGAAAACGCCGAAGGTAGGGCAGCTGCATATTATTGGAAGAATATTTTCAGCAACATTCCAAATCTCAGCGACTTCACTCGCGACAGAAACGGTATGCCTCCCAACAATCTTCTAAACTATGGTTATGCCATTCTCAGAGCTGTCGTGGCTCGGGCATTAGTGTCGAGCGGCATGCTGCCAACACTCGGCATCCACCATCACAACAGGTATAACGCCTATTGCCTTGCCGACGACATAATGGAGCCATACCGCCCGTATGTTGACGAACTCGTCGTTTCCATAATCAAGGAATTTGGATGCACTGATCTGCAACTTTCAAAGGAGGTCAAGTTCCGTTTGCTCGGCATCCCCACCATCGATGTCGTAATAAACGGGAAACGAAGCCCGCTGATGGTTGCCGTGACGCAAACCACGGCTTCTCTCTACAAATGTTTCACTGGCGAATTGAGACGCATAGCATATCCTATACGTCTTGATGCCTGACAAGAAGGAAAAATAGTTATGGACCGTTTTAGCGAATATCGTATTATGTGGATTCTTGTATTTTTTGACCTTCCCACTGAAACCAAGAAGGACAAAAAGGAATATATGCTGTTCCGCAAGCGGCTTCAGCACGACGGTTTCACCATGTTTCAGTTTTCCATATATGTGCGCCACTGCGCAAGTATGGAAAACGCTGAGGTGCATATAAAACGCGTAAAGTCATTTCTCCCCGAATATGGAAAGGTGGGCATAATGTGCATTACTGACAAACAATTCGGAAACATCGACTTGTTTTATGGTAAGAAACCTCTACCTCCAAATGCTCCAGGACAGCAGCTTGAGCTATTCTGAACTTTTACAAAAGTTTATCCGCATTACACACAAATTAACTCACACAAATGACTTTCTATGGTCAAATAAGTTCAGAAACCTCTAAAAACAGAAAAGAAGAATTCCGTCAACACATGCAGAATTCTTCTTTCTCAACAACATTTTTTATTTTTCTAATAATCCATGTAACCTACTGTAACACAGCATTTTACACAGACTATGTTGTTGATTCTACCACAAAGGTAGGAAATTTCGAGCAAATCACAACTTCTCTTGTCCTGATACTTCTGATATTAAGTTGTTGATTCTACCACAAAGGTAGGAAATTTCGAGCAAATCACAACAGAAAATATTGCGAATCAGCGTGCTAATACGTTGTTGATTCTACCACAAAGGTAGGAAATTTCGAGCAAATCACAACTGCAAGTGTGGAAACCGTCGTAGAGAGCCAGTTGTTGATTCTACCACAAAGGTAGGAAATTTCGAGCAAATCACAACCGCCCCTCCTTCAGTCGTCGAAGAACTGAAGTTGTTGATTCTACCACAAAGGTAGGAAATTTCGAGCAAATCACAACAAATCATTATTGCCATAATAGTATATATATGTTGTTGATTCTACCACAAAGGTAGGAAATTTCGAGCAAATCACAACTCTATGGCTTGTGTTGGATATATAGACTAGTTGTTGATTCTACCACAAAGGTAGGAAATTTCGAGCAAATCACAACTCCAGACCTCATGGTCTCGCCCAAGAAGTGGTTGTTGATTCTACCACAAAGGTAGGAAATTTCGAGCAAATCACAACTGAAAGGTGTAGAAAAGTGCTCAAGACAAGCAGATATTGCTATCAATGATAGTGTTAGATTAGCTATGAGTGGTGTTGATGAAAAATTGAACGCTTTTAAAGAAAGTTTTAGTGCTGACCTCGCCAAATATGATCAGGAGATAAAGGGAAGAAAGGAGGAACTTAAGAATATCGAAGAGAAGGTAAAAGGCATGTTCTTAACAGATGCTCAGCTTTATTACATATTTGTGAGCTATTTGCTGTTTCTTTCGGCTGCTGTGCTCGGATTCTCCAGATCGGTTGCTCCAGGCAAGGCTCCTGTTTGGATTGGAGTATTAGTCGCTTCTGCCTTTGCTGCCAACCTTATTTGGTATGCATTAAAGTTCGCATGGAAGGGTGCAAAATGGCTGTGGAGACGTATTCCTGGTAATGATGATTGAAAGGTTCATGCGACAAAATTATAAAGAGAAATGTTTCTTTTTAGCAGGTATCGTTGCTATTCTTTCTGAAATTGCCACGAAACTGGGCAACAAGAATAGCCGAATCGGCTATCTTGTAAAAGCCTGCAAGGTAAGATGAATGACTTAAAGCGATAAAAAATGGCTCAGGGGAGATTGTCCGTGGATAAGACAACCTCTCATGAGCCGAAAATTCCTTCTATAATCAAGCCTTAAAATTCATCGTTAGAATTTCGTTTATTTATATCATTTAAAAGTTTTTCCTTAGTAAGATTAAAATCCCAGTAACTAATGGATAAAACATATTTTGCTGTACTATCAGAGATTTCATTGCGTAGAGAAAGAAAAGTAGATTTGTCATAAAATAAGACAACATTTTCTTTTTCTTCGTGTTTGAAATCTGGATATTTACTTATAAGTTTCTCTTTCAATGAATTAAATGTATCTGTATCTTTAATAGAGGTCTCTTCAAAAATAAAAGTTACCCTGGAAAACTTATTATCAATGAAATTGAAATAGGCTTCTTCACAGTTATATCCAGCAAATTTAATATAAGAATATACGGCACAATCTTTATTGATAAGACCTGAAATTCCATATCCTTTATTTCTCATGTTAGTTCTTACTTCCTCATAAGTAGATACAGCTAAGACGTTGCCGAGGAAAGTGCGTTGAATCTGTGCAGACATGTCAAGTGCCAGCACAGATATTATAAATGTGAATAATATTTTCTTCATAACCTTTAATTCCGCAACACTATTGTAAATTAAACCTTTTAAGCACCTGTGCAACAATAAGTTGCTCAGGAGTTGTTGATTCTACCACAAAGGTAGGAAATTTCGAGCAAATCACAACTAATTTCTCCTATATATATGTTCATACTGTTGATTCCACCACAAAGTTGACGATTTCGCAGGGTGTATGGTAAATATATGACACCCTTGGTATGCCAGGAATTGCCGGAAGTAAAACATTTCAAAAAGCAAAAATACAGGCATGACCGTTGGATAATTATCAAAAATACCGTAAATTTGCTGATTGAATAATAAATGCAGCA
>ERZ1026888.1316-NODE-1316-length-11052-cov-38.540056_pt1 | contig 11052 bp, 8 predicted proteins | sample MGYA00380174_ERZ1026888 | MGnify/ENA primary metagenome ERZ1026888 (study PRJEB33269, sample SAMEA4719810) | human gut metagenome | biome: human-associated habitat; feature: organic feature; material: feces | place: Cameroon | collected 2013-10 ...
TCCTTAGGCATGTTCTCACGCTTACAGTTAGCGATGATAGCACGCAAGGTTGGGTTGTTCTCTGGCTCTGGACCGCCTGCCTTTACAGCGATAGCAATCTGCTTACCCAACTTAGTAAATGTCTTGGCCATGTGGCCCCATCTTTTCAGCTTTGTAGCTTTACGATATTCAAATGCTCTTCCCATTGGAATAAAATTTTAAATGTTTATCGTTTTTTAAATATAATATTATCTCAATTCTGCGTCAATCGCATTCTGCATTATCTCAGTTCTGCGTTGAGCTTGCCTGTGAGGTTGGCAATGAGCTTCTTCATGATGGCATCAATCTGCTTGTCGTTCAATGTCTTCTCCTCATCCTGCAGGATGAAGTTCACGGCATAGCTCTTCTTGCCCTCTGGCAGGTTCTTACCCTCATATACGTCGAAGAGTACCACGCTCTTCAGGAGCTTCTTCTCAGTCTGATGGGCAATCTGCTCAATCTGTGCAAACTCTACGTTCTTGTCAACGAGCAGTGCAAGGTCGCGGCTCACAGATGGATACTTGCTGATATCTGTGTAAGTAAGGTTCACCTTCTTCACGGTCTTCACCAGGTTATCCCAGTGAACATCAGCATAGAATACATCCTGCTCGATGTCGAATGCCTTCTTCAGCTTGTGGCTCAGGATACCCATCTCTACCAATACCTTGCCGGCACGGGTCTCGTAGTTCACGCCCTTGGCAAAGATGTTGTTGTCGCTGTGCTTGATAACCAGGTTGTTCTGTGGCATACCCACACGGCGGAGGATATTCTCTACCACTGCCTTCAGCTCGTAGATGCTGCTCTGCTCATCTGCATGAGCCCAACTGCCCTCTACGCGCTTACCGGTGATGAAGAGTGACATGTGAGCCTCCTGAGAGTAAGCCTTGATAGGACTCTCCTCGCTCCACTTCTCCTTATTATATATATAGGTGTTACCCACCTCGAAGAACTTCAGGTTCTGGCTCTTGTGGTTGATGTTGCGGGCTACGCTCTCCAAACCGCCGAAGAGCATGGTCTGGCGCATCACGCCGAGATCAGCACTCAATGGGTTCATCACCTTCACTACGTTCTCCATAGGATACTTGTTCAGCTCCAGGTCGGTATAGTAGCTGGTCTTGCTCAGAGAGTTGTTGAGAATCTCCATGAAGCCCTCGCCTACCAACTGCTCTGCCACGAGGTTCTGGCTGTGATAAGCCTTGTCCTCATCGCCCTGAACAGTCAGGGAACTCTTCAACTGGGTTGGAATCTCCACATTATTATATCCGTAGATACGGAGGATATCCTCTACCACGTCGCAAGGACGCTGAACATCCACACGATAGGCAGGAACCAGCAGGTCGATGCCCTCAGCATCCTCCTTCACGATCTTCATCTCGAGAGATGTGGCGATGTTCTTGATAGTCTCAGCACCAATCTCCTTACCGATGAGGCGATGCGCATACTCATAGTTCAGGCGAACAGGGAAATCCTGCATTGGCTCTGGATATACATCCTTGATCTGCATGGAAATCTTGCCGCCAGCCAACTGCTTGCAGAGGATAGCAGCCTGCTTCAATGCATAAATCTGTCCGTTTGGATCTACGCCACGCTCAAAACGGTAGCTGGCATCTGTGCTCAAACCATGACGGCGAGCGCTCTTACGAATCCATGTAGGATGGAAGTAAGCACTCTCCAAGACTACATCCTTGGTTGTCTCGTAAGTACCAGAACCCTTACCGCCGAAGATACCGGCGATACACATAGGCTCCTCAGCATTGCAGATGCTCAGGTCGTGCTCACCCAGGGTATGCTCCTCGCCATCGAGAGTAACAAACTTAGTGCCCTCTGGCTGGGTACGGACCACAATCTTATGACCGGTAACCATGTCTGCATCGAAGCAGTGCAATGGCTGGCCGTATGCCATCATGATGTAGTTGGTGATATCCACGATATTGTTGATTGGACGCAAGCCGATGATGTTCAGCTTATCCTGCAACCACTTAGGACTTTCCTTCACCTCACAACCGGTGATGCTTACACAGGCATAACGCTTGCAAGCCTCAGTATTCTGAATTTCAACATCGATAGGAAGATCTTCGTTATCTACGACAAACTCATCGCAAGATGGGCGATGCAAACTTGTCTTGTAACCATTCTGCTTCAACCAGGCATACAGGTCGCGGGCTACACCCCAGTGACCGAGCGCATCAGCACGGTTGGCTGTGATATCAATCTCGATGAGCCAGTCGCTCTCCAGGTGATAATACTCAGCAGCAGGCTGACCTACCGGAGCATTTTCTGGGAGTACGATGATACCGTCGTGAGAAGTACCTACACCAATCTCATCTTCAGCACAGATCATACCCAAACTCTCTACACCGCGGAGCTTGCTCTTCTTGATGGTAAAACTCTGGTCGCCGTCGTAGAGCACACAGCCCAAATCAGCAACGATGACCTTCTGACCTGCAGCAACATTAGGAGCACCACAGACAATCTGCTGAGGTTCACCCTTGCCCAAGTCAACGGTTGTAACATGGAGGTGATCGCTGTTAGGATGCTCCTCGCATGTCAATACTTTACCCACATAGAGACCTTTCAGTCCGCCCTTGACAGACTGTACTTCTTCCAAAGCGTCAACTTCGAGTCCGCAAGAGGTCAACGCGTCCGCTGTCTCCTGTGGTGTCAAATCGAAATCGACGTATTCTTTAAGCCATTTGTATGAAACGTTCATTATAATGATTTTTTATTTTATTTCTATTTTGAAAACCCGAAGAAACATCATTCGGGCTATGCTTGTCCTAAAACTCTGCAAAAATACAAAAAAAAATGCATATAAACAAATAACATTCGCCATTTTTGCACTATTTAAAATAAATACATGCAAAAATGGCGAATGCCTTGGTTTTTATTCGAAAACTTCGTCGATGCTGCCACCTCCTACTTCCTCAAAGTCATCCTGTTCGGCTGCCTTGCGGGAACAAGGATTGTAGTCTTCCGGCAAATCGAACTTGACGGCAGGACTGATGCCCAGCGACGGGTCAGCATAAACCTTCTTCATGAATATTGCCCAGATAGGCAAAGCCATGGTAGCACCCTGACCCATACTCATGGAATCGAAGTGGATATCACGCTCCTCACCACCTACCCAGCAGCCACTTACGAGTTGTGGAGTAAAGCCGATAAACCAACCGTCGCTATTATTGTTGGTAGTACCGGTCTTGGCGCCGATCTGTCCTTCCAGGTTATAACGGTAGCGCAGTCTTCCTGCCGTACCATTATCCACTACGCCCATCAGCATGGTAAGCATCTTCATGGCATTATCAGCACTGATTACTTCGTTCATACGTGGCTGGAAGGTAGCAATCGTATTGCCCTCATTATCCTCGATGCGGCTTACAAACATAGGAGCAGTACGGATGCCGTGGTTGGCAAATACGGTATAGGCACTCACCATCTCGCTGACACTTACCTCACATGGTCCCAGACAGAGACTCATGGATGCATGGATGTCAGGACTGTTGATGCCGAAATCGCGCAACATCTGGACAAACTGCTGCGGATTGAGTTTACTCATCAGATAAGCACTCACCCAGTTGCTACTCTGTGCCAATCCCCAACTCAGCGGAACCATCTGTCCAGCACGTGAATGGTTGGCGTTACGAGGCGTCCACGGACGACCAGCCACCATATAGGTCTGCTGGCGGTTAGGAGCCAAATCGCAAGGCTGGAAGCCGTTAGACATCGCCAGACTGTAAAGGAAAGGCTTGATGGTAGAACCCACCTGTCGGCGTCCCAGGCTCACCATATCATACATGAAATGGGGATAATCCAATCCACCTACATACGCCTTCACAGCACCCGTCTTAGGATCCATGCTCATAAAACCGCTGCGCAGAAAACTCTTGTAATAACGGATAGAATCGAGCGGACTCATCAGCGTATCAATATCGCCATGGTATGTAAACACGGTCATCTCCTGCTTCTTGCGGAATGCCGCCTTGATTTCTTCTTCAGAATACCCCGCAGCCTTCATCGTGCGGTAACGCTCACTCTGGACGATACTGCGGTTCAGGATAATCTTAATCTGTTTCGGTGTCAGTTTATCGCTGTATGGCGAGCTTGGCTTGCGGGCTATCTCTGCACTGAAACGAGGCTGCAGATAGCGGGCTACATGCTGATACATAGCCTCTTCCGCATACTGCTGAATACGGCTGTCGATAGTAGTAAACACCTTCAGTCCGTCACTGTATACATTGTATGGAGAACCATCCTTCTTATAGTTCTTGTTGCACCATCCATAGAGCGGATCATTCTCCCACTGGGTAGAATCCACCACAAACTGGGCACGGTTCCAGGACGGATAATCACTGCGCTCCGGACGCTTAGCCATCATATACTGGCGAAGGAACTCACGCAGATAAGTAGCCGAACCGTCCTTATGGTCGGTACGGTGGAAATTGAGCGTCAGCGGCTCAGCAGCATACTGGCTATACTCGCTCCGGCTCAGATACCCCGCCTTCACCATCTGCGAAAGGACCACATTTCTGCGCTCTCTAGCTCTGTCCGGATAACGAACCGGATTGAAGAGCGATGGATTCTTGCACAATCCGATAAGCGTTGCCGACTCGCAGAGAGTCAGATTCTTCGGCTCCTTATTAAAATAGGTGTTGGCCGCCGTTTTGATTCCTACAGCATTGTGCAGGAAATCGAAGTAATTGAGATAGAGAGCCAGAATCTCCTCTTTGGTATAATAGCGTTCCAGCTTCACCGCAATCACCCACTCTATCGGTTTCTGCAACAGGCGTTCCATCGTACTGTTCGCCTTTTCCGAATAGAGCTGCTTGGCAAGCTGCTGCGTGATGGTACTTCCACCACCCGCATTAGTCTGTCCCAGGATACCACGCTTGATGATGGCACGTCCCAGGGCACGGAAGTCGATACCCGAATGTTCATAGAACCGTTCATCCTCAGTAGCCACCAGTGCCTTTATTAAATAAGGTGACATTTTCTTGTAAGGAATCACGATACGGTTCTCCTTGTTCAGGTTCCACGTACCAAGCACCTTGCCATCGGCAGAGTAAACCTGGGTGGCAAATCTGTTGATAGGATTCTGCAGATCCTCGATGTCGGGCATGTAGCCAATCTTTCCAAACCAGATGGCAACAAAGGCAAGAATAACGGTAAGTATTCCGGTGCCGAAAACAGCCCATAAAATATGTATAAATCGCTTTCTCATCACTATTTCTTTAAATATTTGTGCAAAATTACATAAAAGTTTTGACTTATCACACATAAATCAGATTTTTTATGTAACTTTGTGGGCGATTTTAGAACATTCAATCATATTTCAAATGGAAAAACATAATTTTGTGACCATTGCAGACCTTTCCAAGGAGAAAATCATGTACCTCCTGGAAATGGCGCAAGAGTTCGAAAAGCACCCGAACAGGGAGTTGTTGAAGGGAAAGGTCGTAGCGACCCTTTTCTTCGAACCATCAACTCGTACCCAACTCAGTTTTCAAACCGCTGCCAACCGTCTTGGCGCCCGTGTCATTGGCTTCTCTGATGCCAAGACATCAAGCACCACCAAGGGTGAAACCCTCAAGGACACCATCCTGATGGTAAGCAACTATGCCGATGTAATCGCCATGCGCCATTTCATCGAGGGAGCAGCCCAGTATGCCAGTGAGGTAGCACCAGTGCCTATCGTCAATGCAGGCGACGGTGCACACATGCACCCTTCACAGTGCCTGCTCGACCTCTACTCTATCTACAAGACCCAGGGCACCCTGGAGAACTTGAATATCTATCTCGTGGGTGACCTCAAATATGGCCGCACCGTTCACTCACTTATCACAGCCATGCGCCACTTCAACCCTACCTTCCATTTCATCGCACCTAAAGAACTCGCCATGCCAGAAGAGTACAAACTCTACTGCAAGGAGCACAACATTAAATATGTTGAGCACGAGGACTTTAACGAAGATGTGATTGCTGGTGCCGACATTCTCTACATGACCCGTGTACAGAAGGAGCGTTTCAGCGACCTGATGGAGTATGAGCGCGTAAAGAACGTGTATATTCTGAAGCGTGACATGCTCTGCAAGGCTAAGGAGAACATGAAGATTATGCATCCGCTGCCACGTGTCAACGAGATTGCTTACGATGTAGATGATGATCCACATGCATACTATATCCAGCAGGCTCAGAACGGTCTCTATGCGCGTGAGGCTATCTTCTGCCACTGCCTCGGCATTTCGCTCGATGACGTGAAGAACGACAAAAGCATAATTGAATAATGTTGAATGTTGAATGTTGAATGTTGAGTTGCCTAACGGACACTTAACATGGCCCTCAAGGGCGCAAGCCTCACTCAACATTCAACACTCAACATTCAACACTCAACATTCAACACTCAACACTCAACATTTAAAAAAAAAGAGATGGGAAACAATAAAAGTCAATTAGTGGTTGCGGCTATCGAGAACGGTACCGTAATCGACCATATACCAGCCGAAAAGACCTATCAGGTAGTAAATCTGCTCCAGTTGGAGAAGATGGAGAATCCTGTTACCATCGGCTACAACCTGCCAAGCAAGAAGATTGGCAAGAAGGGCATCATCAAGGTTGCCAACAAGTATTTTACCGATGAAGAAATCAACCGACTCTCTGTAGTTGCTCCTAACATCGGACTGAGTATCATCAAAGACTACGAAATCGTAGAGAAGAAGACCGTCAAGACTCCTGATACATTGAAGGGCATCGTAAAGTGCAACAACCCTAAGTGTATCACCAACAACGAGCCTATGCAGACCCTCTTCCATACCGTAGACAAGGTACTCGGTATCGTACGTTGCCACTACTGCGACAAAGAGCAGCAATTGGGCAAAGTAGAGCTCTGCAAGTAATAAAAACAGGTAGTTTATAACAAAAAGTAAGCAATATCACTCAAAATGTTACGATTTATTTGGTAGTTTGAGAGATATTGCTTATTTTTGCAGCCGATTTCATTAAACATCAACCATAAAAAGTAAAGGGAAATGGTAAAAGACCAAGAGATTTTCGACTTAATCGAAAGAGAACATCAGCGCCAGCTGAAGGGTATGGAGCTTATCGCTTCTGAGAATTTCGTGAGTGACGAGGTGATGAACGCTATGGGTTCTTACCTTACTAACAAGTATGCCGAGGGACTGCCAGGCAAGCGTTATTATGGCGGATGCCAGGTAGTTGACATCGTAGAAAACCTCGCCATTGAGCGCGTAAAGAAGGTGTTCGGTGCTGAGTATGCCAACGTACAGCCTCACTCTGGTGCACAGGCTAACGCTGCTGTTCTGCTTGCCGTATTGAAGCCAGGTGATACTTTCATGGGCTTGAATCTCGACCACGGCGGTCACCTCTCTCATGGTAGCCACGTCAATACATCCGGTATCCTCTACAACCCTATCGGTTACAACCTGAACAAGGAAACAGGCCGTGTAGACTACGACGAGATGGAGAAACTGGCTCTTGAGCACAAACCAAAACTGATTATCGGTGGTGGTAGCGCTTATAGCCGCGAGTGGGATTATGCCCGCATGCGCAAGATTGCCGATGAGGTAGGCGCTCTCCTCATGATCGATATGGCTCACCCTGCAGGTCTGATTGCAGCCGGTCTGCTCGACAACCCATTGAAGTATGCACACATCGTTACTTCTACTACTCACAAGACCCTCCGTGGTCCTCGTGGCGGCATCATTCTGATGGGTAAGGATTTTGACAATCCATGGGGGTTGACTACCAAGAAGGGCGAGGTTAAGAAGATGAGCATGCTCTTGAATTCTGCCGTATTCCCTGGTCAGCAGGGCGGTCCGCTGGAGCACGTCATCGCTGCCAAGGCAGTAGCCTTCAATGAGAATCTGCAGCCTTCATGGAAGGAGTATGCAGCTCAGGTAAAGAAGAATGCAGCCGTACTCGCAGACGACCTCATCGGTCGCGGATTCGCTATCGTGAGCGGTGGTACAGATAACCACTCTATGCTCGTAGACCTCCGAAGTAAATATCCAGATCTTACAGGTAAAGTCGCTGAGAATGCGCTGGTTGCAGCCGACATCACAGTCAACAAGAACATGGTTCCATTCGACAGCCGTTCTGCCTTCCAGACATCAGGTATCCGCCTGGGTACAGCAGCCATGACCACACGTGGCGCCAAGGAAGATATGATGCACCTCATTGCCGAGCTCATCGAGGAGGTTCTGAATGCTCCTGAGGACGAGAAGGTCATTGCCCGCGTTCGCGAAAAGGTGAATGCTACGATGAAGGATTACCCTCTCTTTGCATACTAATCGTTACGGATAAATATAATTACAAACTGCGGGCCTTCCGTCCGCAGTTTTTTGTTTCATTTAATAAATAATAAAGAAAAGAAAAAATTTATGAAAAAGATGAAAAGCCTACTGCTCATGGCACTTGCGTTGCTCCCTGCGAGCAAAACTTTAGCACAGACCAACGCCCAAGTTTTCTACGACTTCGGCAGTGACCGCAAGTTTGTTACCCTCACACTCGAAATGTTCAAGCAGGACAAATGGGGTAACACTTATTTCTTTGTAGACCACGACTTCAACTACGACAAGATGGATGCCAGCAGTCCAAACGTGGCACAGGGTGGTACCTATACTGAGATTTCGCGTGCATTGAACTTCTGGCAGAACAGCCCAATGAAGAACTGGAGCCTCCACGTAGAGTATAATGGTGGTATTACCAAGAACTACCCTATCAACAATGCCTGGCTCTTCGGTGTGGAGTATTTCATGCACGACAAGAGTTTCAAGAACACCTTGACACTCCAGGCACTCTACAAGACTATCCGCAAGACCGACCAGAACGTACCAATGCAGCTGACTGCTGTTTGGGGATGCAAAGACATCTTTGGATTAAAGGGATTGAACTTTAGCGGCTTCGCAGATTTCTGGTGGGAGGACCACAGTTCTTTCCTGGATAAGGATGGCGACCCGAAGCTCGACAAGGATGGCAACATCGACTACAAAGCTGAGCACACCGTCTTCACTACTGAGCCACAGCTCTGGTACAATGTAGGCCAGCACTTCGGCTGCGAGAACCTGAGCGTAGGTAGCGAGGTAGAAATCAGCCACAACTTCGGCAGCAATGCCGGCTGGATGGTTCGCCCTTGCCTCGGTGTTAAGTGGGATTTCTAATTACGAATTTCTTAGCTGCGGAAAATTTTCAAAAATTCATTTTAAAAATTTTCCGCACTAATTCTTAACCACTTTATTTTTTGTTTTTCAACAACTTACGTTACTTTCTTACTGTCAATCCGCCATCAGAAATTCCTCCGATTCCGCCTTTTTTCTTATTGTACTGACGAGTTACACCGCTCAAGTTAACTCCGCCAACACCCTCGGAAGTAGCGTTTACACTCTGGCAGTCAACCTTGGCTTTCACACTGCCCACGCCTTCATTCTTGATAATCAGGCTGCCGCCCTTAAACATATTCAGATTAACAGAGCCAACGCCCTCGTTATCCAGTTTCAGGCTTCCCATCTCAATCTTAGAGATCTTCACCGAGCCAACGCCTTCGTTGTCGGTGCTCATATCATCTCCAGCCACATCATCGATATTTACCGAGCCTACACCCTCGTTGATTATCTCCAGTTTGTTGGCAAGAATCTTCCCAATCTTGACAGAGCCTACACCCTCGTTATCGATTTTCAGGCGGTCGCTATTGATGCTCTTGGCATAGAATGAACCCACGCCTTTCTGTGCAATCTTCACCAGATCGGGGCTGGTGATATAAATCTTGAGTCTATTCTTTTCAGAGTTACATGCGGCAGGCACCTTGAGTTTTCCGTTGAGTCCGATCTTCACCTCGCCGTCACGATAAACCACCTTGAGCTTCTCCTTGAGTTTCTGTACGAACTCAGCATCCTTAATGGCAGAGTAATCCAATCGAACGCTGCATTCATCGCCATTGTTCTGGGTATAATAAACGCTGGCAATCACATCCACGTCGATAGCCTTGAAAGGCTTCTCGGTCAAATCATCCTGCGTAAAGTTGAGACTTCCCTTCATTTCACTGGCAGAAGATCCCATACTGCAAGAACTCAAGCCCATTGGGGCAATGAACAAAGCGGCAGCAACCGCCCAAATACCAAATTTCTTCATATTCATATCTAATTTTATGTTTCTAAATACGTGATATACCGAATACCTTTCTGTTTCGGTATTCTGACGGTTAGACGTAAGAAGATACAGAAAGGTTGCAGGATAAGAGAAAAAATGCAGAAATAATTGCCTAAAAATTTGGAAGTTACAAATTTTCAGCGTATCTTTGCAGAAGATTGTACGGCGCTCGGCAATTCGAAAGCAAGCTTTCATTGCACTCACTGACATAATCTTTGCAAAAGTATTAATTTAAATGAATCGCGTATGAAACAGGTAGAAGAAAGATACATCAAAGCCGAGATAGCCAAGTTCACTCCGCAGGAAATGAGGGAGTACGAAACCAGCAAGATGGCATATCGCGACATCAAGAATTCCGTAGACACTGCCAAGCGTGAAGGTATAGCCGAAGGCATGGAAAAAAGAAGTCTTGAGATTGCCAGAAAGATGCTGGCAAAGGGCATAGATGAAGCGACGGTAAAGGAAATAACCGGGCTGTCGGCGGAACATATACTGCAGCTAAAAGCAGAAATATAGATTACTTATTTGCTGAGCAGAAAATATAAGCTAATGTGAAACAGGTTTTCTTAGATACAAATGTGATATGATTTCAGAAAAAGAATTAAATAGCTATCGGCTGACAAGCATGGAAGAGCCAACAGATGAAATGCTGGCTCAGATTATGCATGAGGCTGCCGAAATATACAGAGAAGAGTACGAAGATACAAAGAAAAAAGTAATAAACATGATAAGAGAAGCTTCCAACCAAGCTGCTCATAAATATCAAACCCTATATGGCAAATAATACACATAAACCCGCTGAACTTCCGCTAGTTTTACCCCACACGCCCTGAAAGGGCAGAAGCCCCTAGCCCAGGGCATCGCCCTGGGTAATTACGG
>ERZ1026888.1323-NODE-1323-length-11007-cov-5.558985_pt1 | contig 11007 bp, 9 predicted proteins | sample MGYA00380174_ERZ1026888 | MGnify/ENA primary metagenome ERZ1026888 (study PRJEB33269, sample SAMEA4719810) | human gut metagenome | biome: human-associated habitat; feature: organic feature; material: feces | place: Cameroon | collected 2013-10 ...
CCCCTATGTTTATATAAAGAATTTTTTATTACAAGAATTGCTATTTTTGTAAAGAAATGTAATAGATTATTACTTCTATTGATATCTTATTGTTAAATCTAATAAATACCGTTCAATGTGTCAAGAGCTTTAGCCTCAGCTTTATCCGCATCTGCGATAGCACGATTTACGATATCTTTATCTGCATCATGGTTTGTAACTACAGGAGCTGCGGTTTCTTGAGGAATATAACTTCTATCAACTGTATCATAAGGACTAACTACACCAGGAATTCCGCATTTGTCATCAGGTATATATTGAGGCCCATGCATTACTTGTTGTCCAAGAACTGCTTGTTTTATAAGGTTTTCGTCAGGTAAACTGTGTATATCTAACGGTCTTGCGTTTGGGTTTCCATGAAACGGTTGAGGAGAGTTTGGCTTTGAATTAGGATTTATTGGGCTTTGAGGCATTTCAGGATTACCTTGTGGCTGAGTTGTAGTTTGTTGTTCATTTTTCTCAGCTTCTTTTCCTTCTTCAGTTTCTTCTGGTTCGTATGGTTTGCCAAATATTGCACTTGTTGCACTAGAGATTACTTTATCAACAATTGGTGAGAATACCAACGCATATAGAGCAAATCTTAGAGGATAACCAACTGCGTTTTTACCAATCAATGGAAGGTATCGTTTTATATTTCTTCCAATAGCTGACATTTTTGCTCCACCTTTAAGGGTTTTTGTTGCTTCTTGGAATGGTTTTGGGTTTTCCAAAGCTATGCTTAAGAAATGACCAAGTTTTGATAATCCTTTAGTGATTTTTCCTTGAGGTACTTTTACTTCTCTCAATTTATTGACAGCTTCAAGTGCAGTTTTGTATGCAGCTTCATCTTTAAATACACCAGCTGCTACTTGTTTATTGAAGTTTCTAAGAGCAACTCTGTATCTGCCAACTTGCATTTTGCTTAGCCCAGTATTTGCTAAACCGTTAATACCATGCATAATACTAACTGCTAATGGCATAGATGCAATCCAAGAAACGGCTTCAACTCCACCGGCAACTGCAGTACCTACTTTTTGTTCTTTTGGAGCTTTGAATGCGTTGCAAATAGCTGTTCCAAGTCCAAAGGCTACAGCGATAGAACCAATTCTACCACCACCAAATGTCAAGCCTCTCATAAATAGTTTAGAACTTTTTGCAAGAGCTTTACCTAGTTTTGTAGTATGCTTAAATTCTGTAGATAATTTGTTATAACTCATTGAAAGGTTAGTAGAACGCTTTGTGAAGAATCCTAAACCTGGAATCCAAGAGTATCTACCAAAGAATGCCTTAGCATTTTTCCCGCCACGTTTACAAGCTTCTCGTATAATTTTGAGATTTTTTTCAGGATTTGCAAAAACATTTTTATATGTATCAGGCTCTAATCCCAAATGTTTTATTTTCATTTCTTGTAATGTCTTTTTGATTAATTCTTTATCATTACCTAATGTATCAATGAAATTAGGAGCAGCGCCAATTCTATTAAATTGAAGTTCTTGTATTGCACGTTTTTTGTTTTTTATTTGACCAAAGATATTTGTACCATATTTGGCTTTTAATGCTTTTATTTCATCTTTTGTTGCACCAGCCTCTTTAAGAGTTTTCGGTAGTTCATCAATATAGCCATTAAGAGTTTTTACAGCTTCATCAACGTCTTCTGCTATTTGAGTTTTCATAAAACCTTTAACCATTTCGTTTTCAGGTTTTGTAGCTGTATTAAACATTGCATATAGCATTGGTTTGCTATTAATGTAGTTTTTGACAGATGATTTAAACGAACCCAAATGAGCCATTAAAGAGGTGTAGGTTTTACTTTTTCCTATTTTTGGTGCTATTTTATCCCCAAAATTACCCATTCTACCAACAATGGTTTTGTTATAATCATCATTTGTACAAAGTTTGTTGTACATATCAGTAGTTTTATTCAATCCTAGCCATGTTAAAAGCATGACTAATGGCATAGATGGACCTTTTTTCTCTTCGGGCTTATTAAAAGTGTCAGTTTGTGGAGTTGTATCAACAGATTGACCTCCTCTTACATATTGTGCTTGAGGATTAGCTTGATATCCAGTATTTGCTTGAATATTCCCTTGTTGATATTTGTTATTAATTTGATTGTCTATCAAATTTCCTGACATGATATTCCCTTAACTTAACTTACTTATATATATAAAGGTATATTGTTCAGAAATATTGCCTTTTTGTTAAGTTATGTTAATGCAAATTAATCTTCAGTCGTTGAAGTTTTTAAAAGTTTATTGATATCAGATTTCATAAGTGTTCTTAAATCCCCTTTTAATTTGAAGTATTCAGCAAATTTAGGGGTTGTTCTAATATTAAAAGAACGTCCGTTTTTATCTTTTGTTCTAGAAATCAATCCTTTATCCAAAAGCTCTTGTACGTGTTCGTAAGCGTTTGAACGTAATTCTTTCAAGTATGCTTGACGAATAGGCTCTTTCAATGCAATTACTGTTAGGGTTTTAAGAACAGGAGGTTTTAATTCTACAGGACAAAGTTTTTCAACTATATCAAGGTGTTCTTCTTTGACTTGTAAAATATAACCGTTTTCGTCATCTATTTCTAATGCACCATCTCTAGAAGCATAATCCATTATCAATTCAAGTAAAGCTTCTTCTACTTTTTCAGGATCTTCTTCAAGTATTTCTGCAATATCTTTTATTTGTAAGACTTTAGCCGTTGTAAATAAAACTGCCTCAATCCTTGATTTCAACTGTTCCATTTATACTATCCTTAATCATATCCACATTGTCTATAACAGAAGTTACTGAATCTTGTAAAACATTTTCTGTTATAGTTTTATCAGTTTCTGATATATGCTCTCTTTTCACAACATACAAATCAGAATAAAACTCATCTTGTTCCAAATCATAATCACTTTCGGCAGTTAAAAATAACAATGAAATGTATGCTGAAATTTTGTCCATACCTAAAAGTGTAAGTTCGTTTAATTCAATTTTGTCTTGTCTATTTAAAATATCTTCAAGGTTTGCTCTTAATCGCTCAACCCCTTTTTCGATATATTCATCGTGAGCAAGATTAATAATATCTTCTGGTGACAAATTAGAATAATTTTTAACTCTACGTTTTGCTCTCTCGTGAGCGTTTTTTAGAGATTGTTTTTTATCAAGCATTTCATAAAATTCTAACTGTCTGATTAAATCTCTTAATGTTACAACCCTGTTTCTGTTTAATCTTACACTTGTTCTTCTTTGTAATACTTCATCAATAGAAACAACATTGTTTGTAGGAATATATTCTTGTTCATAATCTAATGGTTCATCATCATAGAATTCAGGTTCTTCTGGTTGAGTGTCAAAATCTGACAATTCAACACCTTCCAAAATGTTAGATTTAAGTTTTAGAAGTATAGATGCAAACAATAAAGTTCTACCAGTAAGTCTAAGGTTTTGAGACTTACTTTGGAACAAATGAGTTAAATATTTATCTGTAATATCTATAATATCAATATTCCAAGGGTCAATCTTTCCTTGTCTTGCCATTTGTACAAGGATTTCGATACCATCAACTTCGTTGTTTTTATTGGTTATATTATTTAGATTTAAATCAAATGCCTCTGTCATACTTTAGTGAGTAATATTTGGTTATTACTACTTCCCCCTATTCTTTACTCATCTCTGAGTTTTACCCCTGTAACTTTTGAAATACCTTTTTCTTTTTGTGTAACCCCTATAGTCCTATTTGCTGATTCTATCATAGGTTTTCTGTGACTAACTACTATAAATTGCGTATCTTTTGATTGAGTTTGTACAATATGAGCAAGCTTTTCAACATTGATACCATCTAAGTTTGCATCAACTTCATCAAAAGCATAGAATGGTGCTGGCATGTATCTTTGTATTGCGAATACAAATGCAAGAGCTGTCAAAGATTTTTCACCACCAGACATACCTTCAAGTCTTTGCTTTTTCTTATCTCTAGGTTGAGCCTCAATTGTTAGTCCGCCAGTAAATGGAGCTTCTGGTTCTTGTAATATTAGTGTACCTTCACCGTCAGAAAGTTTATGGAAAATTTCTTTAAAGTTGTCATTAATATTGTTGTAGGTCTTCATGAACGCTTCTTTTTTGTCTTGTTCATATCCTCCCATTTTTTCGAGCAACTGTAATCTTTCTTTTGTTAAAGTTTCAATTTTTTCATTAAGTTCAGTTTCTCGAGTAAGCACTTCGTCATATTCTTCAAGCGCTCTCATATTAACACTACCTAAATCGTCCATTCTTTTTGATAAGCGTTGAATTTTTGTTGCAATTTCTTCTTCGCTCATTTCAGGAGGTGTAAGGTTGTTTATTTCAATACCTGCATTTTCTAACTCTTGTCTTACGTTATCAAGTCGGGGCTCAAGTTCTCGTCTTCTTGATTTGAACGATTCTATTTGTTCTGCGATATTTTCAATTTCAGACATTTTGAGTGTTTTTTTAGTTTTTAAATCAACGAGTTTGTTATTGATTTCATCTCGTTCTTTTAACAAAGCACCTAATTTTTCTTTTATTTCATTGATTTGAACTTCATATTCGTCTAATTGTTCTTTTAGTACAACAATTTCAGCTTCTAATTGCTTTTTGTCTTTTTCGCTTTCTTCGTTGTTTTTTAATGCAGTTGAAATATTTTCCGTTAATGTGTTAATTGTTGTGTTGTTAAACTCAATTCTTTGGTGAGCAACATCAATATCGTTATTGGCATTACGTTTTTCTGTATCTAGACGTTTTAGTTCATGCTCAATACCTTCTGTTTGCTCTTTTAATTTTTTTAAGTCTCCTTCATTCATTAATTTTTCAATTTCATCAATTTGAGCTTGAAGTTCGCCTTCTTTTTCTAAGAATTTAACATGTTCAATTTCCATTTTGTCTAATTCTTTAGTGATAGATTCTATCGCTGGTTTAGACTCATTTATTAGTTTTTCTTTTTCTTCAAATTGTTCTTGTGAATTCTTGTAATTTGCATTTAATGAAGATAAATCACCTTTAGCTTTTGAAAATTCGTTCATTGCATTAGAATAATCAACTCTAACTTTATCGAGCTTATCTTCTAATGATTTTTTCCTTGATACTAAATCTTGACGTTTTTTTGTTAGTTCATCTAGTTTTGATTTAAATTTTTCTAATTCGTCATCATCATTTACTGTAAATTTCAAACCTGTTCTTCTTTGAGAACCACCTGAAATAGAACCTGATTTTTCAAACAATGAACCATCAAGAGTAACCATTCTGTATTTGCCGATAAATTTTTTCGCAACATGCCTGTCCTCTACAACAAGGGTATCTCCAACTGCATAATAAAATGCGTTTAAGTACTCATCGTCAAAATCTATCAGGTTTATTGCAAAATCAATAACACCTTTATCTTTTGGCAAATTAAGGTGAGAAGGTGCTTTTATAACTCGGTTTAAAGGAATGAATGTTGCACGTCCAGCATTTGATGATTTTAGAATTTCAATCGCTCTAGCGGCTACATCTTCATCATCAACGACAATATGTGACATTCTGCCACCAACTGCAATTTCCATCGCAAGAGAATATTCTTTATCTACTTGTCCTAGTTTTACTAAAGGTGCATGAACTCCGTCAATGTTTGCGTCCATAACTGTTTGTACTGTATGACCAAGATTTGCTTCTTCTGAGGCTTTTTTTGTTGTTTCCATTTGTATAACCTTACGGCTAGAAGCTTGTAGGTCATATTCTACATCGTCAAGCTCGTTTTTTACGATGTCTAAATCGTGCATCGCATTCTGTTGTATTATTTTGCAGTCAGTTAGTTCTTTTGAAAGAGTTTCAACTTGCATTTCAAGAGATTCTTTGTTTGCTGTGTAGTTCGATTTTAGCGCTGCAAATCGTTCTAGTTGAGCCTCAGCCTCGCTGATAGTTCTCTTTAAACTTGCTAACTCTGCTTCTTTTGGTGCTTGTTCTTGTATAAGCTTTGTTTCATCATCTTTTAATTTCTCTAAAGTTTTTCTAAGATTGTTGCGTTTTGCAAGTTGTTGTTCTGCATTCTCGCTCAAACCTGTCATATCTTCATTGATTTTTCTAAGTTCAGCTTTTTGTATTTCAATTTCTTTATCAAGGTTAACAATACGTTCTTGGCGAGCTTGTATTGTCATTTCTTCATCTGTAATTCTACTTTTTTGAGCCTCTATTCCATTTTTAAACCCTTCAATAGATTTGAGTCTGTCTTGAATCTGTTTGTCATTGTATGTAATTGCAGATTCTTTTCTCGAAATACTACCTTTACATTCTTCAGCTTTACCTTGTATTTCTAACTGGTGGTTTTCACCTTTTTCTTTTACAGTATTACAAATCTCAGCATATTTTTGGTTTATAAGATTAAGTTGTTCATCTAAATCTTTTGCTCTAATTTCTTCTTCTTTTTTACGTTTTGTAAAAGTAAGAATGTTTTCGTGAGCTTTTTCAAGATTTTTTCTAATATCAAAAAATTTAACTGTGGTTACTTGACTTTCTAAAACAGTTTTTTCATCTTTTAATTTTTTGTATTTTAGAGCAACTTCACGTTCTTCTTTTAATTGTTCAAGTCTATTTTTTACCTCTCCCAATATCAATGACGAATGTTGAACCCTATTTTCTACTGTATCAAGTTCAGCAGTTGCTTGGTCGATTCTTCTATCGAAGTCAGCCACACCTGCAATTTCATCTATAATCTTACGTCTGTCCATAGGGGTACAGTTTGTAATAGATAATACATCGTTTTGCATCATAACATTGTAACTGTTTGGCGTAATATTATGGTTTTCAAGTTTTGCATGGATATCTGCAAGGGTAACAATTTTATCGTCCATATAATAAATACTATTATATCCTTGAGATGATTTTTTAATTCTTCTAGCAACAGTAAAGTCTTTGCCGTCATTAGTTTCTGAGAATGTAACTTTTACAAATGCTTCATTTCGTTTAGTGTATGTGGAAATAAGGTGAAACAATTTCTCAGCTCTTAAGGCACGTGAAGTAGACAGTCCTAATGCGAAAAGGATACTGTCAATAATATTGCTCTTCCCCGAACCGTTTGGACCAGATATAGTTGTAAAACCTTTTAGTAAAGGGATATCAACCTTATTGGCAAACGACTTGAAGTTATCTATCTCCAACTGTTTTATGTACATATAATTCCCTGTTGAGGAAACACTATTCCCCAATATCAACTATATATTAATTACACACTAAACTAAAAGGCATGTCAAATTGTAAAGAAATAAAACAAAGAAGATGTCCCAAGTTTTAGGACATCTTCTTTGTAAAATCTTTTAGTGTTAACTAAACCTTCATATCTTTTTCAAAGCCAAACAATGAACTAATAGATTCATCATCGTGAATGCGAGATATTGCTTGACCTAAAAGTGGTGCAACAGAAAGTTGAACAACTTTTGAAGGTAGTTTTTCTTTATCCCAAGGTATTGTGTTTGTAACAATACATTGTTCTACAGGAGCATTTTCAATTCTTTCAAGCGCAGGGCCAGAGAATACTGCATGAGCTGCTCCGATATAAATTTCTTTAGCTCCTTTAGATTTAAGAAGTTTAGCACCTTCTGTAATTGTTCCAGCGGTATCAATAATATCGTCAAATAAAATACAAACTTTATCTTTAACATCACCAATAACGTGAGCAGCAATAGCTTCGTTGTGTTTATCTCTACGTTTGTCAATAATTGCAAGAGGACATTCAAGTTGTTTTGCAAAATGTCTTGAGCGTTGAACACCACCAGCATCAGGTGATACTATTACCATATCATCTTGTGGTATATGAAGTCCTTTTACATAGTCAACCAAGATAGGTGTTGCAAAGATATGGTCAACTAAAATATTGAAGAAACCTTGAATTTGACCTGTGTGTAAATCCATAGCTAAAACCCTATTTGCACCTGCAGTAGTTAATAAATCTGCTACAAGTTTAGCAGTAATAGCTTCACGTCCAGAGGTCTTTCTATCTTGTCTTGCGTATCCATAATATGGGATAACTGCAGTTATTGTTTTGGCACTTGCACGTTTGAATGCGTCAATTATGATTAATAATTCAACCAAGTTTTCATTAACTGGATTGCATAAAGGTTGAACGATAAATACATCATCACCTCTAACACTTTCTTTTACTTGCACATAAATTTCACCGTCAGCAAAGTTCTTAACTACCATCGGACCAACTGTAGTTCCTAAGTAATCAGCAATTTCTTGAGCTAATTTTGTATTAGAACGTCCAGCAAAAAGTTTTATGTCGTGAGTTGGATTTACAGCTTTTGCAAGCTCAGGATAAGTCATTTCAAGTACCATTTTTATAAGTCTTCCTTTCGAAAAAATTCCACGACAGTATTATAGTATAAAATGGGAGAATTTGGGAGTAAAAATTACAAAAAATTAAGAAAGGTTAAAATCTTTAACAAAAAAGCGACTTTGTATAACTTACAAAGTCGCTTTTCTTTAAGTTGATTTTATATGAAAAACTATTTTTTCATAGCGTTTTCAACTGCAACTGCAACTGCAACTGTTGCACCAACCATTGGGTTGTTACCCATACCGATTACACCCATCATTTCTACGTGAGCAGGAACTGATGAAGAACCAGCAAATTGAGCATCACCGTGCATTCTACCCATAGTATCTGTCATACCATAAGATGCAGGACCAGCTGCTACGTTATCTGGGTGAAGAGTTCTACCTGTACCACCACCAGATGCTACTGAGAAGTATTTTCTACCATTTTCGTAGCACCATTTTTTGTAAGTACCAGCTACTGGGTGTTGGAATCTAGTAGGGTTAGTTGAGTTACCAGTAATAGATACATCAACACCTTCTTTAATCATAATAGCAACACCTTCAGATACATCATCAGCACCGTAGCATTTAACTTTTGCTCTTTCACCTTCTGAGAAAGGAGTTTCTTTAACAACTTTTAATTCACCTGTTTTGTAATCGTATTCTGTTTCAACAGCAGTAAAACCATTGATTCTGGCGATTACATAAGCAGCGTCTTTTCCAAGACCGTTCAAGATAACTCTTAAAGGTTCTTTTCTTACTTTGTTAGCATTTCTAGCGATACCAATAGCACCTTCTGCTGCAGCGAATGATTCGTGACCAGCCAAGAAACAGAAACATTTAGTTTCTTCTCTTAATAACATAGCACCTAAGTTACCGTGACCGATACCAACTTTTCTTGTATCACCAACAGAACCAGGAACTGCAAATGCTTGTAAGCCTAAGCCAATAGCTTCAGCTGCATCAGCTGCATTAGTGATTCCTTTTTTGATTGCAATAGCGCAACCTAATGTATATGCCCATGAAGCGTTATCAAAAGCGATAGGTTGAATACCTTTAACGATTTCGTCAACATTAATACCTTTTGATAAGCAAAGTTCGTTAGCTTCGTCTAATGATTTGAAACCGTATTCAGGTAAAACTTTAGCTAGAGTAGCTTCACGTCTATCTTGTCCTTCAAATTTTGCCATTTTATTTTTCCTTTATTTTACTAATTATTAATAACACTTTATTTTGATAAACTAACTTATCAAAATTCTATTATTCTTCTCTAGGGTCAATGTACTTAACCGCATCTGCATATCTGCCATAAGTACCGATATTTTTTTCGTAAGCTTCTTTAGCGTCAACACCCTTCTTGATAGCGTCCATAACTTTACCAAGGTTAACGAATTTGTAACCGATAACTTCGTTATTTTTATCAAGACCTAATTCAAGGATATAACCTTCAGTTAATGAAAGGTATCTAACACCTTTTTGTTTTGTAGAGTGGATTGTACCAACCATAGAGCAAAGACCTTTACCTAAATCTTCAAGTCCTGCACCTACTGGCAAACCATTTTCAGAGAACGCAGTTTGAGTACGTCCGTAAACGATTTGTAGGAATAATTCTCTCATTGCTACGTTTATCGCATCACAAACCAAGTCTGTGTTTAAAGCTTCTAAGATTGTTTTTCCTGGAAGGATTTCACCAGCCATAGCTGCTGAGTGAGTCATACCTGAACAACCGATAGTTTCAACAAGTGCTTCTTGAATAATACCGTCTTTAACATTTAATGTTAATTTACAAGTACCTTGTTGAGGTGCACAACAACCACAACCGTGTGTTAAACCTGAAATTTGAGTAATTTCTTTACATTTGGTCCATTGACCTTCTTGAGGAATTGGAGCTGGTGAACCTTTAACACCGCGTGCTACACAGCATTTTTCTTCAATTTCCTTAGTAAGTTGAATATGATCCATTTGACCTCCTTTATTGTCATTTTATGTACAATAGAACTATTCGTTAACTCTCTTGTGATAATGAATTTATAAAATTAAAACATCACATGACTTAGTTTATATCAAACATGCTTTTTTTGTAATAATATTTTGTCATGCTTAATTTGTTTTTTATATTTTTAGGTGGTGCAATTGGCTCAGGGGTAAGATTTGGAATTCTATCAATATTTCATTCTTTTATTGCAACATTTGTTGCAAATATAATAGGGTGTTTTTTGTTTGGTGTTTCGGCCGTGATAATTTTGAAAAAGAAAAAATATATACCAAAATATTTCTCATCAGCCTTAACTACAGGTTTTTGTGGTGGTTTTACTACCTTTAGTACGTTTGCTAGTGAAACTGCTCATTTGTTTACTGGTTCAAAAAAAGATTTTATTCAATGTGTAACATATCTTATTTCAAGTGTTGTTTTGGGAGTTTTTACAATGTTTTTAGGTATGAAGTTTATTAGTTTCTTCGCATAAGGTCAGAAAGCTTAACTTCTTTGTTTTTTATTGTTTTTTCTTCTTTAGGTTTAACACTAACTGTTGAAGTTTTGAATTGTGAAAGGCCGATACTTATTGAAGCTTCTTCTTTTATCATAAGTATATCTTTCAAAAATGATATAAATTCGTTCATTATATTCTCCTGTTTTATTATTTATTAAACCTATTTTTTTATAAAATTTCATATTAATAGATAATTTTTGTATTATTATGTAGTT
>ERZ1026888.1324-NODE-1324-length-11001-cov-15.387082_pt1 | contig 11001 bp, 9 predicted proteins | sample MGYA00380174_ERZ1026888 | MGnify/ENA primary metagenome ERZ1026888 (study PRJEB33269, sample SAMEA4719810) | human gut metagenome | biome: human-associated habitat; feature: organic feature; material: feces | place: Cameroon | collected 2013-10 ...
CTTTAGAAGAAGATAATAATATATATAAATTTATATATATTATTATCTATTATTATTACTTACAATCTGAAAGTACTCCAAAAGTCCTTGTACCCCCTCCGCTGAAAACTGTAACTTCTGTAACCGTAACCACTGTAACCATCTCCGTCAGGTCTTACTGCCAGACCCTGCATTTTGATTGTCAACTAAAAAGATAAGATTATGCTATCCCCAATGCTATCAGATCACTTTTTCTAAAACTTTTCTATGAATTCCTTGCGTGTTTCAAAATAAAGTCGTAAATTTGCTCGCATAAACGAAACAATAATATCATAGGGATTATGAAGCAGGTAGAAGAAAGATATATCAGTTTGCTAACCGATTTCGGTTTCAAGCGAATTTTCGGATCAGCTCCCAACAAGTGGCTCTATGCCCTGAAGAATCTCTACAAGCTCACCCAGTGTCCTAAGGCCTTATGCGACAAGGTCTTCGACCGCCTCTTTGAAGAAGCCGAGATTGCGCGATTTACTCCGCAGGAACAGAGAGAGTATGAAGCCAGTAAGATGGCATATCGCGACATCAAGAATTCGATAGATACCGCTAAGCGAGAAGGGAAAGAAGAAGGACTTGCTGAAGGTATGGAAAAGGGCTTGGCTGAAGGCATGGAGAAAGGTTTGGCTGAAGGCATGGAGAAAGGCATGGCTGAAGGCATGGAGAAAGGCATGAACCAGCGAAGCCTGGAAATTGCCAGAAAGATGCTGGCAAATGGTATGGATGCAGCTACGGTGATGGAAATAACGGGGCTGTCGGAGAGTCAGTTACAGCAACTGAAAGAATAAGGGCAAATCTAAGACGAATTTTATCTGATACTTTACCACCGACAAAGGTGGTAACATACCACCATAATAAGTAGTAAACTATTAAAATTTGGCAATGATATTAGATGCAATATACAACAAATCAGAAACTGGTAAAACGTTTGGTAGAAAGAGGTTATATCACACGTCATGGCAATGGTTGTTGGAGGGTAATTGCGACTTGTATCGTTTGAATCTATGTCGTTAATCCTACCCATACGCCCTGTTTTTGGGTGTATGGGTAGTTATTTTTTTTAAAGGAGTGTGACTTTGAATTTTTGTTCTGATGAATGAGGAGATTTTTATAGCAGTTTATGCTGCTAAATATCAGATAAATATAAAAGTCCCCCAACTTGGGGGAAATTTATATTGTACCCCATTTTACTTAACTTTCACCTTAAGCTGAGGATAAGGATCAAGCTTGCCAGCGTACTGCTAAAAAACATTTTCCAAACTTTTATCGGAAAACTCTTGCGAGTTTCGAATAAAAACCGTATCTTTGCTCTCAAAATAAACAAAATACAATGGAAATAATATATAACATAAAAGATATGGGGGGGGCAATTTGATGCTCATTCTCCAGAGGAGCTGAGAGACAAACTCTTAGCTTATTATACCGTGGATGGATATTCTGCAGAAGTAACCATCGATGGAGATTTGGTAAGAGTAAAAGTTGACCAAAAAGATTTAGAGCAATCTCAGAAAGAGTTTAATGAGATTACTACACTCTGTGAAAAACGCCAGTTCGAGGAAGCTCATAGCCGTTTAGTGCAATTTTTGAAGAAACACTCACGCCATAGTGAGGGTTACCGTATTCTTGCCCAAATGGAGATGGAAGCAGGTAATATTGATAAGGCTATTGATATCAATATTGAAGCCTTGAAATGCGACCCTAAGAATGCTTGGGCATTGCTCCTGATGGGTAACCTCTACAGCAAATATAAAGATGATTATGAAGTAGGTCGTACCTACTATGATAGTGTTCTGAAATACTCTCCAGATAATTTTATCGCCATCAATAATATTGCTGCTATCATGATGGAAAAAAATGACTATGAGCATGCTATTCCTATGTTTGAGCAGGTATTGAAGGGCGATAAAAAATACGCAAATGCCTACTATGGTTTGGCTGTTTGCTATTATAACCAAAGTGAAAATCGAAAAGCTTTTGATACGGCTTTGAAGGGCAGTTTGCTCTCTGATATTCGTTCGGAGAACCCTCAGGTAATGGATGAGCTCCATAAGATTTTGTTGGCTTCTGCCCATGCTGTGGTAGAATCTACCAACTATATGAAGGTAGTATTAGGCATCAAGGATGAGATAGAGATGACCTATCATCAGAAGATTGAAATCGAAGAAGATAGAACGCTCGACTTGTCTGCTAAGCTTGAGTATGGTCCAACCCATCATCGTGATTATCATCTTGTGAAAATTAATCCTAAGAAGCCTTTCATGGAGCATCTTGCTATCCATGAAATGATGCACCTTCAGATGAATCTGGAAGCTGACAAGGTGAATAAAAACCGGGTGATTTTCTCAAACAATGACAATGTTATCGCTTTCAGAACCAAGTATGCTGCCTGGATTAAGAAACTGGTGAACCGTTTTGATCATTCTAAGGCTATGAGCGTGGTTGAGCAGATTCATGCCGGCTATATGCTCCAGGTGATGAACTGTCCGCTTGACTTGTTTGTGGAAAACCGAATGTACGATAAGTATCCTATTGTCAGAGCCATCCAGCTGTTGTCTTTGATGGAACAGGAAACCTACAATATCAAGGCCATTAAGGGTTCTGAGAATGCCAAGTTTGTTCCTCAAGACATCGTGCAGAGCAGTAAGGTGATGAATATCGTTACCTCTATGAATTTCGAACACCTCTTTGGCTTGAGATTCTATCAGGAGTATAAGCCAACCAAGGTTCAGTATAATCAAGCCAAGGATTTCTTTGATGAGTTTATGGCTTATGATGACTATACTCCAGGTGAAGAATATGAGCTTGTGGAATACTTCATGGATTCATTCCATATGAATGATATGATGTCGATGAAACCATTGAAAGAATATCTTGATGACAGTTATGAGCGCATGGAGAAGACCAAGGCTATGCGTGATGCAGCACTGGGTGAAGATGCTCCTGTGGGTGGTAACTCTTTTGATGGTCTGACAGAGGAACAGAAGGAGAAACAGGATACCTTCTATGCCGAGAACAAGGATGGCGAGGATCCGATGAAGACCATGATGATGTCGATGTACATGCTGGGTGCATTGGAGTATTTTGACGGTATGGATAAGATGGATATCAAGAAGATTGCCTTCGAAATCGCCATGATCGGCACCACAGGTATTTCGCCTGATAAGAAGAGTGGCTATAAGGTTCCTTCTATCCCAGGAAAGGATTTCGGCGGCTACCAGCTTCTGGCTTACTATTATGTAAGTTGGGCTTTGGCAATACCAGAGATGTTAGCATCTTTGAACCTTCCTTTTGATAATGCCTGGGCTGCTGCTCAGCAGATGTGGAAGAAGAAAAAGGGCAATCAATAAATTAAACTTCGGAGGGTCTACCATGATTATCTATAACAACACCAAAAGGGGATTCCTGAACGATATACCCCATATTGAAGATATATTGACATCCAGTGTGAGAACAAAACTGGGTGAGGAAACGAGCGAAGGTGAAATCCGCTCTTGGCATATCTCGTTGAGATATATGGCAAGAGTGGTAGATAGTCAGGCGATTCCCGATGATACAGGGGTAGCATTGGAATACAATATTCCTGTTACCAATAATCGTATAGACTTTATCATAACGGGCTTGGATAGTAAGGGTATATCCAATATCGTTATGATAGAGTTGAAACAATGGCAGCATGTGCAGGCTACTGATAAGGATGGACTGGTGGTAACTCATTATGAAGACGGATTGAAGGAAACCACCCATCCTAGTTACCAGGTAGCTTGCTATGCCTCCCTGCTCTATGATTTCAATGAGGCCGTTCATCAGAGACAGGTAAGTCTGCACCCTTGCGTGTTTATGCATAACTATGTGGACGACGGCAGTATATCTGATGCACGCTATCAGAAATATACGGAAAAAGCTCCAGTGTTCTGCAAGAATGAAGAAGATAAACTGCGCGAATTTATAACAAGATATGTTAGTAAGAGTGACCGGAATAAGTCAATTTATGTAATAGAAAATGGCAAGATAGTTCCTTCCAAGAGCTTGATAGATTGCGTTGTCAAGATGGCGCAGGGGAATCCGGAATTCAAGATGATTGATGAGCAGAAAGTGGCTTATCAGAACATTCTCTGGGCTTATGATGAATATCTCAGAACAGGCAGAAAACAGGTGGTTATCGTGAAGGGCGGACCGGGAACCGGCAAGAGTGTGATTGCTGTCAAGTTGTTGGTTGAGATGACACGAAGAAAGCTGCTGGCTCATTATGTATCTAAAAACAGTGCTCCAAGAAATGTGTTCTATAAGAAGTTTATGGAATCAAAAGATGTTCATTCTTCCATCAAAATTCTCTTTAAATCAAGTGGTGGATATTTTGACAAGAAGGTTAATGAACTGGATATGCTGATTGTAGATGAAGCTCATCGCTTGCAACAGTTTAGTGGCCGTTATGGTAATCTGGGTGAGAACCAGATCAAGGAAATCATTTTAGCAGCAAAAGTAAGTGTATTCTTCATAGACGAAAAACAACTGGTGGATTTCAGGGATATTGGCTCGGTAGCTGCAATCGAGGCTTGGGCGGAATATGAGCAGGCCGATGTGCATTGTCATCAATTGACTGCCCAGCTACGTTGTTCGGGAAGTGATGAATATTTGAATTGGCTTGATCATCTTCTGCAATATGACAATCTGCTCCCGGTGAAGTTAAGTGGCACTACCTATGATTTTAAGATTTTTGATTCTCCATCGGAAATGATGGCTGAAATCAAGAAGCTGAATCGATATAAGAATAAAAGTCGAATGGTTGCTGGTTATTGCTGGGATTGGAATTCCAGAAAAAACAGTCATCAGAAAGATATTGTCATAGGGGATGATTTTGCCTACAAATGGAATCTTTCTAATGATGATACTTGGAGCATATCAAAAGGTTCGGTAGACCAGATAGGTTGCATTCATACTTGCCAAGGACTGGAATTCGAATATGTAGGGGTCATCATCGGAGAAGATCTGGTTTTTAGAGATGGCATTATTAAAGTAAATCCTTCTAAAAGGTCTTCTAATGACCGTAGTATCTGGGGATGGAAAAAGATGGAGCAAGAAGATAGGGAAAATACCCATAATAAGCTGCGAGCTCTGATCAAGAACACCTACCGCACGCTGATGACCCGAGGCATGAAGGGCTGCTATGTGTATGTCTGCGACGAAGAACTTAGAAATTACATCAAACAATGGATATAAAATATTGGATATATATACTCGATGAGCCAGATACCTTCTCGGTGGTTGATATGATAGAACATACCGGAACGGCGTATCTTCCTCAGCTGGACGAAATGAAGCAAGGTGATATCGTCTTTATTGCCACTTTGGAATATGGGGCAAGATTGCTTTATCGCCTCTCTATCTCGAGACTGGATGCTTGGATAGCTGACGATGGTGAGGTGTACTGCGATACGATGGCCATACAGAGTATGGAAGTATCAGATACCCTGCTGCTCAGCAAATTCCCATCCCTGGAAGTGAAGGAAGAGGGAGATGAATATCCACATCCTCTTGATTCTGTGATGGCATCTGAAATTGATGATACATTTGAAGAATTGATGCAAACATCCCTAGATGCCATATCTGATGAGGAGTATCAGCTCAAGAGAAAAATCATCTATGATGCTTTGGCAAACGAATAAACCGAAATAGAACAATCTTAAAAGCTAAACGCTTATGTTGTATACTGTTAGAGAATTTTGCAGCTATGTACAGGACGACCTCAATGGCTTAATAGATGAGGTGGCTGGTATCACCCGTTACGTAAGTGACGAAGAGAAGAAGGCTTATGCTGGCTCCTATCCAGTAGTGGCAAGTATGTTGGCGCAAGCTATGAAACGTCAGCCGGCTATAAGCGATGCCCATATTTCGACTACGGAACTGCTGCTTGAATATAAACTCCCTGCTGCATCGGCTTGGTGTGACCTGGTATTGTTGGGTGCAAATGCAGAGAACAGAAAAGAGGTAATTATCGTGGAGCTGAAAAACTATCAGAAAAATCAGGATGATGCGCCTGGTTCTTATGAAGGATTGATGATGCACAAGGGTAGCGTAATCAAGCATCCTGCCGACCAGGTGAAGGGATACACCGAGTATTGCAGAAGATTCCACTCGGTGGTGCTCGATGAAGGGGCAGAGGTAAACGGCTGTGTATATTTTACGCAACCGATTGATTTGCAGCCTTATCACCTAGCTCCTAATGATAGGCTTACAGCTGAATATCCGATGTATAATACCGAATCTTCTGATCGTCTGGCTGAGTATGTAACATCCAAGATTTGCAAAGGTGACGAAGCCTTTGCTGCCAGTTTTGTGAATGGCTTTTACAAGCAGGACAGAAACATCTTGCGCCAGGTAGCCGAAAACCTAAGTGCCAATTCTGCTACGGCTCGTCCTTTCGTATTGCTTGATGAACAACGCCTGGGCTTTAATCTCGTGATGCAGACTCTGGAGCAGAGAGTGAAGGATGGAAAGAAGGAAGTGATTGTGGTGCAGGGGCCTCCGGGATCAGGCAAATCTGCCGTAGCCATCAATCTTTGGATAGAAAGCGTCATGAAGTACTCTAAGGAGAAAGATTGCGGTAACATAGTGTTTGTTACTACTTCAAGTAGCCAAAGTGATAATTGGAAAATGACGTTTGATAAGTATGGTAAAAAATATCATGCTTCTCAAGTTGTGTTAAAGATTTCAAGCTTTAATCCTGGTTTTAATGAAGCGAAAGTTAAACAAATGATTTATCCTTATTTTGCAGAAAAAGAGGAAAAATATGTATTGAGCCATAAGGATAGAAGATTGAATATTAAATATTTCAGAGAATATCTACAATATATCTTAGATAATCACTTGGAGAAAAACTATAAAAGAAATCTCCATTTTATGTCTGTTGTAGATGAGGCGCATGCGCTTATTAATCCAACAAAGGAAGATTTTAGGTCTAGTAATTTCTGCGGATGGTGTTGCTCTATGGGACCAGAAGCTTTTCATGTAATCAATGAAAGTCAAATTAGCGTTTTCTTTACGGACGGCAAACAATCTTTTAGAGATAATGAAACGACAACAATTGAAGATATAAAAGCATGGGCAGAAGAATTAGGTGCTCATTTCTCATCAGTTTCTCTTGATGGAATGCAGTTTAGATGCGCAGGTTCTTATGAATATGTAGATTGGGTTGAGAATCTTTTTAGTGAACATCCATTGCATAATGTCACAAAGTGGGCAGACAAATTCAAGGTTAAAGTAGTAGATTTTCCTTCTGAAATGGAAGATGATATACGTCAATATGTGAACCAAGGCAATGCGTCATGTAGACTGATGTCATCATATACTAGAAAGTGGATATCAACAGCCAATGATGAGATGCATAGTAAACTTAGTGAGCATGATTTTGTCCTAGATGATAAGGAAGGTTCTAAATGGAAAAAGTACTGGAACTCTGGTAAACATTATGATATATATGTGCAGGGAAGCAGAGGCACAATGATGAACACGGATCCTCTATCTGAGATTGGATGCCCGTATGTTGTACGTGGTTTTGATTATGATTATGTTGGATTGCTGTGGCTTGAAGATATAATCGTGAGAAATGGGGAATGGTGCTTGAACTTAGACTATATAGAAGAAAAAGGTTTTAAGAGTGATAAAGTAAAGGCAAAAGAGGCTTTGAAATTAGCTAAGAAACATGGCAAATATCGAGGAAAAGTTAGTGGTATTATTCCTTCTAAACTTGATGGATTCCCTGCTGTCCATATGTTCTTCAATGCGGTAACCCAAGCATATCGCATCCTTCTGACCCGTGCCATCAAGGGTGTTACCATCTATATCAAGGATGAGGAGACAAGGGCTTACGTGCGCAAATTACTCAAGGGAGAATAACGATATGGAGGAAAACGTAATAGAAGATATGCGTCAGCGTATCTATGATTATCTGCAGCAGCAGAAAGAACTGGAGCTGGCTGATATCGAAGCAAATTCTCAGCTTGCCGATGAGGAGAAGGTTGAGGCAGGTCTGTTAATCAAGGATGCTCAGGTGGTGAAGGTCTGCGACAACCAGTATGAACTTCATACCACAGAAGACAATACCAAACTTAGAGTGGGCGACAGCGTAAGAATTTCGAATCGCTACATTTCTGCCAATGCCAAGATTATCGACCTTTATCTGGAGGGTTTGAGTATAGAGACTCCTGCTTTCATGAAGGAGAATGATTTGATAGATATCGAAGTTCAGGAACATATGATGCTTGATCCTATGCTCGATTTGCTGGATAGTATCCATGAAGGTTGTCCTGGCTATAGCTTTCTGAATCTGTTGGCTGGTAAGGAAACTCCCAGAAGCAAGGGATTGGGTGCTGTTGATGCGCGTTTTGTCAAGCTGCCAAACGTTCTTAATACAGCTCAGAGAAGCGCCGTAACCGACTGTCTGAAACGTCCATCCGTTTATTGTCTGCAAGGTCCTCCGGGTACGGGTAAAACCGCTGTGCTCTCTGCGATAGCGCAAATCTACGCTACTATGCGCAAGGAAGTCTTGGTGATATCCAACACCCATCAGGCTGTGAATAATGCGTTGAATAAGATTGCAGAACATGCGGACAACTTCGCTGTAGTCAAGATAGGAGAGAAGATCAAGGGCGAAGGACTGAACAAGAAGATTATCACGGCAGGAACCTATAATCATTATCTTGCTTATCGGAAGAACAGCAAGAAACGAATGGAACCTGCAGATGTGGTGGGTATGACGCTGCATGCAGCTATCATCAATCTAGGCTTGCGAAACTCTGGTTTTAAGCCTAAGATAGTCTTGGTAGATGAGGCTGGTCAGATGCCCTTGCCTTATGCCAGTTTGATTGGTGCCTTCGGTTGTGGCAGCATCATTTTCATTGGCGATGATAAGCAGATGCCGCCAATCTTCCATCCGCAGCTGGCAGAAAATTCATTGTCGGTGAGTATCTTTGAATATCTCTGCGGTAGATACCCAGCTCTTCGTCATCCGCTCAATATCACATATCGCATGAATGACGAGATAACCGCTTTCGTCAGCCAAAACTTCTATGAATCTGATGAGGCTGGAGTAAAACTGGTATCAGCTGATTCTGCCAAGGATAGAAGACTAAATATAGAAGGAATCTCTCAAGAACCTATTCAGGTGGTTGAGGTTCCTCCTCAGAAAAGCGACCTGATAGAGATGGAATGCGATGTCAATGTGACTGAGGCTGAACAGGCTGTTGAATTAGCGAGGATAGCCTTGCAGGGCGGTCTCAGCCTGAAAGACATTGCCATCGTTACTCCTTATCGTCGACAGGTAAAATGCATCCGTTCATTGTGGAAATCGAAATATCCCGATGAGGAGATGCCACTGATTAATACCGTAGAATGCCTACAGGGACAAGATGTGGAGATGATAATCATCAGCTTCGTTCTTAACGCCAAATATGGTAATCTGGATATGCAGTTACCCTTCGTCCTGGAGAAACATAGATTGAATGTGATGATCAGTAGAGCCAAAAGCAAGGTGGTTCTGTTGATGAGTAAGGATTTGAACAAATGTTTACCTGGGATTCTAAATAGAAACGCTTATGTATAAAATTAACAAAGACCTGTCCTACGAGCAGCAGGTTAAAGGCTTGCTCCACCATTATGACCAGCTGGTGGAGGAAAATGAGGCCTTAAAGGCTCGAATCAAGGAGATGGAAGATGAAAGGGCAGAGTACGGCAATCCGAAAGAACTGCGGGAAATGCTGAAAACGCTTCCGGCTAAGATGAATTATCTTAGGAGTATCTATAAAGACAGAGATCAAAGACTCAACTGGGCAAAGAAGAAACTGGTGAAGTATTTGAGAAGTAAGGGGGTAAAATTACCGCCTATCATGACATTTACGAAAGCCGTGGAAATGGTAACGGAATTGCCGGAACAATCGTGAAAGTAAGGAGGGGAAGTGTAGCACTAAAAATGCGCACTTCCCTATGAAAAAATAGGAAAAAGATAAATTTAACAACAACAACAAACTTAAAAATCAACAAAATGAAAGTAATTACATGAATTCTCGAGGTGTTGCTGATATCGCCAGCGACGTCTAATAGCTGCCTCACCTCGTGAAAATCATGAGGGCTACCATCTCTAACTAGCTAAGGGTAGTTTTTTAGTCACTTCTTCATAAAAGAGATTTAATAAGGGAGTATTATGACTAAAACAATTTTATTTCTTTTGATTGCGCTTTCCAATATAGGCGTAATCAGCCTGAGTGTGTGTATCGTAGTTTATCTCAATGGCAAGCGCATGTTGAAGATGACTACAAGTGTTCAACAACTAGTTAATCTGCTGAATGATGACAATAAACTTAAATGTTAATTTCGAAAATGCACCAGATTGGCATTTTGGTAACAACATCTTCGGTGGGTCTTCTGATAAAGCATCATCTGGTTCTTCATCAGATAGCAATCTCAATGAAGCTGACTTTGAGGATGTGAATGAAGTTAAGGATAAAGGAGAAGATAAATCTGGTTTTTCTCAGAAAGTTATGCCGCTTCTGCCTTTTATCCCTCAGTTGCCTGAAGAATTAAAGAGTGAGAAGGCGGCAAGAATCCTGATGAGATTATATAAGGAGGAGATTTTAGATGAGAATTTCCAACCACTCAATCTTTCCAATTATCAGAAAGCATATCTTGCTTTTCAGATATCCGTCACATTGGCGATAAATAATGTATGGAAGGTGTTTTCGAGATTTTGGAATATGAAGCCTTCTGTGATGAGAACCCGTTATAATGATGCGCTTTCTATGCCTTCTATATTGGATTTTGGTGAAAAAATCAAAGAATATTTACGATAATACGGCTTTTTGGTAAGTAGTACTAGTACGACCGTACGGGTACGCCCCATTTTTTATCCAAAATATCGCCGTACATTTGCCCCAGATTTCAGAACGATACCGGTTCTGAGGTCTGGGGCTTTTGCGTTTT
>ERZ1026888.1332-NODE-1332-length-10946-cov-5.995868_pt1 | contig 10946 bp, 12 predicted proteins | sample MGYA00380174_ERZ1026888 | MGnify/ENA primary metagenome ERZ1026888 (study PRJEB33269, sample SAMEA4719810) | human gut metagenome | biome: human-associated habitat; feature: organic feature; material: feces | place: Cameroon | collected 2013-10 ...
TTAACAACATTGTAGGTAAACAAACGATTAATGTTTTCCAGTCATATACTCTATTCATAACGCAATTAACTCCACCAAAAAGAAGTGGGCCATATATTAGAGCAATTAATATTTCACAAAGTCTAAATTTCCCAGCTATTGGATACAAAATTCCTGCTAAACCACTCAATAACATAATGATAAATATAGAAATCCCTATTTTTGATATAAAGAATATCCCTACACAAACTGCTAATCCAAAACATAAAAGAGAGAATAACAACAATTGGTTTGGTGTAATAGTTTTGTTTAAAAGGTATTCACATTTCCCTTGTTGAACGTTTACCAAAAAAACATTACCGTTTTCATCAACACGTTTAAGAGTGTTGTAATCAATATAATCATCAAACATATTTGCACCTAAATGAGCAAAACAAATACCAAAAAGTGCAATAATGCCGTATATTATGTTGCCTGATTGTGATAGCCCATAAGCAAATGCAACTAACCACGAAAAAATAGACATTGGCAGAGCATAAGCCCTAGTAATCATTATTAAGGGTTTTATCACTTAATTATTCCCCCGAATGAAACAACATCTTCATAAGATGCACCTGCCTCAAGAAGTTCCTCAGCCGTTATTCCAAAAAGGGTTATTAATTCAATTGCCTCTTGTTTTGCATTAATATTTTTGACGATTTGATTGACGGCTTCTTCACGTGTGATGTTAGAAAGTTTATTATAAATTCCTAAAGCAAGACTACGTTTTTTGGCTTTGCCCATAATTAATACCCTAGAGCTCTTATCGCTAAAAGTCCTGCACCAATCATGCCAGAATAATTGCCAGCAGTTGCAAGTCTAACTGATGTAGGTGTTGTAACAATTTCATTATTAACTTCGTCTTCTATAGCTTTTGTATCAACAAACTGTGCCATAGAACCTGACAATACCACACAATCAGGGTCAAATAAATTAGCCAATCCGATAATACCTGCAGTAATATGTCCTTGCCATACAGATAAAATATCTTTCATAAGAGGGTCGCCTTTTTCAACACCTTCAATAACATCATAAGTTGTAACATTTGGATTTCCTGTCATTTCTTCTGCAGTTTTTTTCAAGCCTGTACCTGATGCATAAGCCTCAAAACAATCATAAGCACCACAAGTACATTTTCTGCGTTTGTCAGGATACATTTTAAAGTGCATTTCGCCTGCTGCACCTGATTTGCCTTTGAATAATTTGCTGTCAATGATTATTCCACCACCAACTCCAGTACCTAAAGTAAGCATAACAGAGGTTCTGCAACCTTTTGATGCACCGATTTCATGCTCTGCCCAAGCGGCAGAATTTGCATCGTTTTCTACAAAAACAGGCAAACGACTAATTTTTTGGAAATTAAGCTCAGGATAATTCTTAACAAGGTTTCCTGTAGAACCTAAAACACCTGTATTTTCATTATTAACAGCACCAGCAGTTGAAATACCGATTGTGTGAACTGAATTTTCGTATTTTTTTACTGCACCTTGAATAATTTCTTTAATTCCATCTAAATCTTTTGGAGTTTGAAATTTATCAACTTCTGCTATAATTTTTCCTTTTTCATCAACTACAGTATAATAAATTTTTGTTCCGCCGATATCAATAGTTAGTGCCTTTTTCATTCTATCCCGTCCTTATTCAAAATGCTGATATTTATAATCTGATGCAATAGTTTTATTCGCAGAAGAAATAACACGACTAACAAATGGATAAAAACGAGCATCTCTGATTGGATTCCCTTCTGAATCCAATTCAAACTTAGGATAAATTTGTTCGTCCTCTTGTTCCTCGTATTCTTGTTCTTCTGTTTCTATTAAATCTTCACTCATTTTTATACTCTAAATTTTTCATCAATATTTGTAATGAAACGCTTTGTAATTAATTGAGGTCTTGTTATTGCCGAACCGATTACAACGGCATGTGCCCCAAGTTCAAAAGCTTTGTTTATTTGTTCAGGTTCCCAAATTCTACCTTCAAGAATAACGGGTTTATCTGTTTCTTTAACTAGTGATTCTAAAAGTTTGAAATCAGGGCCATCTGTTTCTATTGGCGATTGTGTTGTGTAACCTGATAATGTTGTAGATAAAACATCTACTCCCAATTCGGCACATTTTATCCCTTCTTCTAATGTAGAGATATCTGCCATAGATTTTTTACGATTTATTTTGATATATTTGATAATTTCTTCTACTGTACATTTAGGTCGTGGACGTTGTGTGCCGTCAAACGCAACAATATCTGCACCAGCTTGAATTAAATCAACAACATCTTTAAGTGTTGGTGTTATATAAACTACTTCTTTCCAGTTTTTAGGTATAACTTCTGGTTTTGTTAGTCCAATTACAGGTACATCTGAAAGAGATTTTGCAAGTTTAACATCTCTTACTCCTGCTACTCTTAAACCTTGAGCACCACCATTAAGTACAGATTTCATCATAGCTGCCATACATTCTTCTCTATAAAGAGGTTCACTTGGCATCGCCTGACAAGAAACTATCACTTTATTTTTTAATCGTTTAATCATATCTCAATTGTACATGAAAAAAAGGTTTCATGCCATTTTATTACAAAAAATTAAAGAAAAATAAAAGTCTTTATCTTATTAATTTATTATAAACGAGATAATAAATATTGGTGCATATAATATGCGTAAACTGCACCTAAAACTGCTCCCCAAAATACTTGAATAGGAGTATGTCCGAGAAGTTCTTTTAATTTACCACCAATTGCTTGAATTTCGTGTTTATAAAAATCATCTAGAATTCTGTTCAAACAAGCTGCTTGACGACCAGCAGCACGTCTAAGACCAGCTGCATCATACATAACTACAAGAGCTTGACCCATTGCAATTGCAAACTCAACAGAATCAAAACCTCTTAATAATCCAACTGTAGTTGATAAGCCAACAACACAAGCTGAATGTGCGCTTGGCATACCTCCTGTTGTTGTAAATAGTCTAAAATCAACTTTTTTGTCCATTAATAAATGAAGTAAAAATTTTATAATTTGAGCAATGACAGGCACTGTCAAACTAATAAATAAAACTTCGTATCCTGTATTAACCCAATTTTCGATACTCATTAAGACCCCTCTACTTTGTGATTTTAGATTTCATATTATCAACAATATTTCTGAATACTTCAGAATTGTACTTGTCGATTATATCATAAACTTCTACAAAAAGCGAGTTAAGTTTTTTCTCTGCTTCTTCTAAACCATATAAAGAAACATAAGTAAGTTTGTCAGAAGCTTTGTCTTTACCTACTGTTTTGCCCAATTCTTCAAAAGTAGAAATTTCATCTAAAATATCATCATATATTTGGAATGCTAAGCCAAATTTGTTCGCAAAATCATTCATCTCATCAAGTGCTTTTTCATCAGCCCCAGCTATAATTGCACCAGCTTTCAAAGCTAATCTGAACAAATCTGCAGTTTTGTGTGTGTGTATATATTCTAATGTTTTTGCATCTTTAACTTTTGCTTTTTCGTTCTCAATATCGGCAACTTGTCCTGCGATGATTCCATAAACTCCAGCAGCTTTCATATATTCATTCAAAACTTTCAAAACTCTTTCTGCTGGAATATTTTTTGAGTTCTCAATAATTACCTGAGGTCCGTATGACAATAAAGCATCTCCAGCTAATGTTGCAATAGCTTCTCCAAAAACTTTGTGGTTAGAAGGTTTGCCACGTCTAAAATCGTCATTATCCATACAAGGCAAATCGTCATGTATAAGGCTTTGTGCGTGTAGCATCTCAATAGCACACGCAGTTGGCATTGCATCTTCCATATTTCCACCAAATATTCTACAAGCCTCAAGACACATCACAGGTCTTAAACGCTTTCCTGGAAGTGTTGTTGTATATTTCATTGATTTGAAAATATCTTCTGGATATTCAATTTTCATGTATTTATCTAATGCTGTATTTATTTTTTCAATTAATTTTTCCATTTTTTATGTCCTTTATTTTATTAAATTTAAATTAATTACGCATCATCTTCTTCTATATTAATTTGTTGTTTTAATGTTCGTCTTGAACCCTGACGTTTATGTGCACTTATTTTTACTGCAGTTTTATTATTGTTTTGTTTCTCAAAGGTTTCTTTTTTCTTACCTTCATATTTGATACGTTCTTTATACTCTTTTGCCTCTTTAACAAATTCAACATAGCTTTCGTATCTAGATTCTGAAACATGTTCTTTCACTGCACAGTCAATTTCATTTATATGTAAGCAGTTTTGGAATTTGCACCCACCTAAATGTGGTTTCATTTCTCTAAAAAGTTTTCCAACTTCCCAAGGTAAAAGAAAATCAAACTTTAAATTACTGAATCCAGGTGTATCTATAATACGTGTGTTTTCAGAGATTGTCATAATCTCACAATGGCGAGTCGTATGAGTACCTCGTCCTGTTTTTTCACTTATATTTTTTGTTCTTAAATGAAAATCAGGGTTTAAAGCGTTCAAAAGACTAGATTTTCCAACACCTGATGAGCCACAAAGTACGGAAGTTTTGCCTTCCATTATCTCTTTAAAATCCTCAATTCCTAATTTTTCTAGTGCAGAGGTAAAAATAATATCGTAACCCATTGGTTCATAGATAGAAAAAACTTTATCTATAATTTCTTCGTTTGTACTTAAGTCGTTTTTATTAAAACAAAGTTTTATATCAATTCCACAATATTCACCAAAAGCGATATATCTATCTAATTGATGCAAATCCAAATGAGGTTCTTCAATCGCTGAGACAATAACTATTTGGTCAATATTTGCAACTGTTGGGCGAGGAATAAAATTTTTGCGTGGCAAAGATTTGATAATATATCCGTTTTCAAACTCGACATAATCACCAACACAGATTTTTTTTTGTTGTTTTTTTAAAACATCACGAAGTTTTAGTTCAAACTGGTTTTCGTCTGATACAACATAATAAAAATCTGAATGTATTTTTATGATTTGTCCGTTTTGCATATTTAAACTATTTTGCAACCTCTACAAATTGTTGCACAATATGTTGCAGCGCATCGAATTGTGCAAGTTTTGATGCATTTGTTCTCAAACGAGTTTGAAGCTCCTCGTCCTCTAAAAGATTATTAACAATTGCTAATAATGTATTTGGATTTGTTTCAGAATCTTCTAAATAAACGCAAGCACCTTTTTCTTCTACAAACTTAGCATTACGTCTTTGATGGTCTGATGCAGCATGTGGATATGGTATTAAAACAGGTGCAACATCAGATGCAAAAATTTCTGATAAACTCAAAGAACCTGCACGAGAGATTACAATATCTGCTGCTTTTAATACTGTAACCATATCATCAAAATATGGTCTGATGATTAAGTTTTTATCTCTATGATTGTTTGGATAAATCTTTTCAAGACGCTCCATTACTGATTGATAATTCTTCTTACCAGTTTGGAAAATAATCTGCAAATTATTAACCGTAGATAATTCTTTTATTATTTCAACAAACGCATCATCAATTGATTTTGCACCTTGTGAGCCACCCATAACAAGAAGTACAGGACGTTTATAATCTAGAGTAAGTCCAGCTCTTGCAAGTCCCTTGTTCAAAGTTTTGAAACGTGGTCTTAGGGGGTTTCCATTTACGTGACAATTTTTGTTTTTAATAAAATCTTGAGCTTTATCAAAAGCTAATGACACAGCAGATGCGTAAGGTGCAAGTTTTCTTGTAACAAGCCCAGGTTGAGCATCACAATCGTGCATCATAAACGGAGTTTTACCTTCCAAAATAGATGCTATCATAATAGGCGCTGACACATAACCACCTGTTCCGAATATGGCTTTTGGTTTGTATCTGTGCAAGTAAAACAAGGATTGCATAACGGCAATACCTAGTTTGAATGCCCACCATATAAATCTAAAACCTATTTTTCTAGGCATTCCTTTTACATAAACAGGTAAAAATTTATATCCTTTTTGTTGAACAATAGAATATTCAAGATTGTTGGGATTTCCTACATAAAAGATTTCAACATCATCACCTAATTCGGCTAGTACGTCTGCTACTGCCATTGCTGGATAAATGTGTCCTCCTGTTCCTCCTCCTGTTATAAAATATCTTCTGCTATTAATATTCGACATTTTGTTGTACCCTTATTTTTTTTACTCTTTTTTTAGAAATGTTTAATAATATACCAATCATCCATAAAGAAACCATTACGGAAGAACCACCGTAACTGATGAATGGCATAGGAACACCTGTTGCAGGAAGGAATGAGCTTGCAACAGACATATTTAAAAATGCTTGAAAACAGATTGAAAAAGTTAAACCTACTGCCAATAATTTTCCATACATATCAGGACAACGAGAGGCAATTACAAATCCTCGTTGTAACAATGTCCAGAATAATATTAAAACAAGTACACAACCAACAAATCCTAATTCTTCGCCTACAACTGCAAAAATAAAGTCAGTATGTGCTTCTGGTAACCAAGCTAATTTTTGTTTTGATGCACCAAATCCGACACCATAAAGTCCACCTGATGCAAACGCAACAAGTGATTGGATAATGTTATAACCAGCACCCAATGGGTCACTTTCAGGGTGTAACCAAGTTGTTATTCTTGAAGATTGATATCCTTTCAAACCGTGTAATAACAAAACTGGTACAACAGTTGCTGCCATCATTCCGATAAGTTTTATAGAACCACTTGAGCATAAATATAGAATTACAGATGTCATACCTAACAAAATAACCATACTCAAGTTTGGTTGAACAAAAATCAATCCTACCATAATTAGAATAGGGAAAAATGCAGTTGTCCATTTGTTAGGGTCTGTTATGTTTGCATCTTTATGAAAAACTTTTGCAAGAAGCATAACAACGGCTGGTTTTGCAAACTCTGATGGTTGCAAGCTCAATGGTCCAAGACTAATCCATCTTTGAGCACCATTTACAATGTCACCAAACAAATGTACAGCAACAAGCAAAAGGATAACAATAGTTGCATACATATTAGTAACATTTACAAGTTTTCTATAATCATAATTACTTAAAAATCTTAAACCTAAATATCCGACAATAACACCAAAAATCTGTTGGAGTGCAAATTTTGCTGGATTTACTCCCATATCAACACATTTAGGAGCACTTGCAGAAAAAATTACCATTACTCCAATAACTACTAGGAATAATACTACCACCATCAAAGCTTTGTCAGGTGGTGTAATAATGATATTTTGTTGAGTTGTACTCCCTTCGGTCTGAACTCGTCTTTTATTATTTCTTTGATAATACATAATTCTTAAATACCGTTCCTCTTTCTTCATATCCCTTGAACATATCAAAACTAGCACATGCCGGAGATAAAAGAACATTATTAGGTTTTAGTTTAATAGCTTTATCTATAGCTGATTCCATAGTGTCTGCCTTTAATATATTATCAAAGCCTGATTTTTTCAATGCTTCTTCAAATCTTTCAGTAGCCTCACCAATCAAAATGACTGTTTTGATATGTTGTTTTACGCTTTCGCAAAACTCATCAAGAGTTGTAAGTTTATCACGACCTCCCGCAATTAATGTTACATTTGTATTATTAAAGGAATTAATCGCAACAATAGATGCTTCAGGATTAGTCGCTTTTGAATCGTTATAAAAAGTTATTCCATTATACTCTCTTACTTTTTCAAGTCTATGTTCAGGAACAACAAAATCTTTTATTCTTTCTTGAATATGCTCGTTTGATATGCCAATAATTTTTGCCATAATCACACAACACATTATATTTTGATAATTGTGATGTCCAATTAATGGACAGTCAGCAAGTTTAATAATAAATTCTTCTTTGCCGTTTCTTTTATAAAAAATTGATTCGTCTTTGATATAACAACAATTGTCTTCAACTTCTTTATCAAAAAGAAAAACTGTTCCACCAACTGTTTTTGAGAATTCTAAAAGTTTTTCATCTGCACCATTTAAAACTGCAAAGGCTGACGCAGTAGGGTTTCTAAACAGTTTTGCCTTAGCATTAAAATAGTTTTCTAATGTTCCATGCCAAGTTATATGGTCAGGTGTAAAGTTTGTCCAACAAGCAATTTGAGCCTTAAACGCATTAGTATGCTCCATTTGGAAAGAACTTAATTCGCATACAAAATAATCAATATCATCATCTAACAATGATGTCGGAGGAACTCCAATATTACCACATTCAGGTGCTTTGTATTCTGATGAGAGAATATGAGAAGTAAGAGCTGTAACAGTTGTTTTGCCGTTTGTACCAGTTATCCCGATAAATGGACGACCTGTTTCTTTGTACGCAAGTTCGATTTCTGAAATTATTTGGATATTTTTTTCTTGAACTTTTTTGTATAATTCAGACTCTTTTGGGACACTAGGGCTGACGATTGCCATATAAGAATCGTTTAAAAATTCGTCAGAATTACCACCAAACTCGATTTTTATACCCAAACCTTCAAGTTCTTGAATATCTTTTAAATCTTCTTCTTTTTGTTCTCTATTTTCGGTTATAAAAACATCTGCACCATGGCGAGCAAGATATTTTGCAGCAGATTTTCCACTCATAGAAAATCCCATTATTAAAATTTTTTTATCGTGCCAATTAATCATTATAAAACTCCTATGTGGAATAATTCAAATAAAAGAACTGCAAGAGCAGAAAATATGCAAGATGCTATTGCAAACCCTTTAACGATTTGACGTTCTGTAAATCCACATAACTCAAAATGGTGATGAATTGGTGACATTTTAAAAACTCTTTTGCCTGTTAATTTGAAACTTGTAACTTGTATCATTACAGATAAACATTCAATAACAAAAACTCCAGCTAATATTATTAGATAAAGTTCAAACTTACCCATTATAGCAAGAGTACCTAGTAAGCCACCAATGGCAAGAGAACCTGTGTCACCCATAAATACTTGTGCTTTAGGTTTGTTATATTTCAAGAATCCAAGTAAAGCACCAGCCATCGCAGCTGAAATAATAGCAATATAATCATAATGAGATAATAGAGCAATAGCAGAGCAAGCGACAAAAGCAGGAACACCTGTTGATGCAGCTAATCCGTCTAATCCGTCAGTAAGGTTATAAGCATTTGAAGCTCCTGTAATTGCAATAACTGCAAGGATAGGATACCACCAGCCTAAATCTATTACATAGTTCCCTATAGAAAGTTGTGTTCCAAAAGAACCATACATTTGGATTGCATAAAATATTGGCAACAAAGCAATTATGATTTGACGTAAGAATTTACCACGAGCAGAAAGTCCTTTGTTTTCGTGTCCTTTGATTTTTAGAAAATCATCTTGAAATCCTGCAAGAGCATAGAATAAAAATGTAATTAATATAATCCATGCAGAATCAGTAAATTTTTCAGCCATAAAAAGAGTTGTTACTGATGCTAAAAGTGCCGCTATGATAATAAATACACCACCAGTTGTTGGAGTTCCAGCTTTTTGGTTATGTGATTCTGGAGCTTCTTCTCTGATATATTGACCAATCATTCTTTTTTTCAAAAAGTCAATATAAGGGATTCCAAACAGTAGGCATAAAATGAGTCCTAATAAAAAGGACACTGATGTCATTATCATTTAATATTCTCCTTTATGTAATTAATAATTTCTTCAAACTTCATAGAACGAGAAGCTTTAAAGAAAATAGTTTTGCTATCTTTTATATTTTCTATTATATACTGTCCAACTTGAATATTGGTTTGGAAATTATTTGTTGAATCAATCTCTCTTGCTAATTCTCCAACAGTAATAATAATATTATTCAAAGTTTTATTTTCTTGAATAAATTTACCAACTTCTCTATGATAGATTTTTTCGTTCTCGCCAAGTTCACCCATATCTCCTAGAACGATAACAGAGTCGGGATATAGTTCAAATATTGTTTTTAACGCAGCCTTCATAGATTCAGGGTTGGCGTTGTAACTATCGTTTATAATATCAAATCTGCCGACTTTTTCAGATTCCCAGCGTTTTTCTATCGGCTTGTAACTCTCTAAACCTTGAGCAATTTTTTCTTCCGAAATCCCGAGAATAAGTCCTGCATTAATTGCAGCAAGTGAATTTTCGATATTATAATCACCTTCAATATTAAGTTTGTAATTATGGTTTTTGTATTCAAATTCAGAGTATCCGATTTTGCGTGACAAAACTTTTGTATCGTCTATTGAATAGAATATTTTTTTACCGTCAAAATTAAGATGTTGTTTAATCAACTCATCATTATGTCCGATAAACACACCATTTTGGTTTTGATATTTTGTAACTTCGCATTTGGCTATTGCAATATTTTCTCGAGAGCCAAGACGTCCTATATGAGCCGTTCCAACATTACAAATAATTGTAATATCAGGAAGTGCGTATTTAGAAATAAGTTCTATTTCACCTAACCCTCTCATGCCAGCCTCTAATATAAGCACCTCTGTATCGTCAGGCATTTCAAATATTGTTTGGCAGAACCCGATTTCATTATTATGATTTAAAGGGGTTTTAAAGGTTTTGTATTGTTGAGAAATAACAGAATATACCAGTTCTTTTGTAGTCGTTTTGCCAGAACTTCCTGTAATCAAAACTACTTTTGGATTAATTTTTTGACGTCTGAAGCGTGCAAGTTCGAGATAAGCGATTTTTGTATCAGGAACTTTTATCCCGATAGCGTTCGGAATATTTGTTTCACCTGTTGTTAAATAACCTATAGCACCTTTATCTACGGCTTGTTGGATAAACTTTTCACCGTCAAAATTTGCACCCTTTAAAGGGATATAAAAATCACCTTGCTCTATCGTGCGTGTATCTGTAGATATCTTTTTAAACTCAATATTTTGGGGAATATCAACCCCTAGCCCTTCTATTCTCATAGAACAATTTTACACCAAATTAAAAAATTAGGAAATTAATTTACAATTTATTTTTTATTTTTATAAAAATCCC